>Ga0209181_10000334_pt1 | contig 88610 bp, 74 predicted proteins | sample MAT05_FD_187208 | JGI IMG/M metagenome (GOLD analysis project Ga0209181, IMG submission 187208) | Freshwater microbial communities from Lake Fryxell liftoff mats and glacier meltwater in Antarctica - MAT-05 (SPAdes) (version 2) | ecosystem: Environmental > Aquatic > Freshwater > Ice > Liftoff...
CTTCGCATGTTCTGTTTCCTTGTATGGGCGAGTAAAAGCCGCCCTGGAGGCACGCAGCTTTGCTGCGGCCGACAGGGTGGAATCCGCGGGCTGGGCAGGCCCGGTGGAACTTAATCGTCTTCCTGCACAGCATAAGGCCTGAAGCCTGGCGACGGAGTTGGTGCTATTTATCGATTCGTCAAGAAAAGCTTACGCTTCTGTGGTGGTTATGTACTGTGAACGCGGTTCTGGCAGCCATGGATAACTTATTTGTATCAAGGAATAGGACCGGCCAAGGTAAGCGTCAGGATCTCTCCCTGCAAATTAAGTACTGCAGCTTTTATTTGTAGTTTCGCTCTTTACCGGCAAGTTTGCTTTTTGCCAGGCTTGCGTACCGCCGATAACATTAAGCAATTGCTCTCTGCCATGCCTTTGCAGCAAGCTTGTGGCCATACTTGAGCGATAACCGGCGGCACAGATAACAGCAGTCTTCACGCCGGTCTCGACAGCCTCTAATCGAGATTCCAATTCACTGAGTGAGATATTCTTGGCCCGGGGCACGTGACCCGACTCATACTCTGCCGCCCGGCGAACATCTAAAACTTTCAAATGCGGATCATTGTCGAGCAGGTCAGATAATTCCTGTACGGTAATTTGTTCAATAGACTCAGTTTCTAAACCTGCGGCATGCCAGGCCTCCATGCCGCCTGCCAGGTAACCGCAGACATTCTCCAGGCCTGCGCGCGCCAGCCTTAAAACCGCCTCGTCAACCTGGCTGTCTTCGCTCAAGACCAGAATAATGGCATGATCGGCACCAAGAACGGTGCCGCACCACGAAGCAAATTGTCCCTCCAGGCCGACATTATAAGCACCGGGAATATGCCCTATGCCGAACTCTTTTGCTGAGCGAGTATCGAGAATAATCAAATTCGGTTCATTTTCTTGTTGCGATTTCACTTGCGCCGGGCTCAATTTGCTCACTTGCGACAAACCACTGAGCGAGGCTGCTCCAGCCCGGTTTGCTGCCACTGCGCGCGAGAAATAAGCGGGTACTTCCGCCAATTCGGCAGTGAGCATGGTGACAAATTCTTCTTTGCTCATTGGCTGAAGCGCATAGTTAAATTTTTTCTGGGCGCCAATGGTAGAAGATTTGTCGCTAGAGATATTTTTGCCGCACATAGAGCCTGCGCCGTGTGCCGGATACACTTCAGTTTGATCAGGCAGACTCAAAATTTTCTGGTGCAAGCTGTCGTAAAGCAGGGCGGCCATGTCGGCCGGTCCATAGCCTGACTTGCCCACAAGGTCAGGTCTGCCGACGTCTCCAATAAAAAGTGTATCGCCAGTCAATAGTTTCATCGGCGCATCGCTATCTTTTTCTTGTAAAAGAAGACAGATACTGTCAGGAGTGTGACCAGGTGTGGCCAGCACATTGACCGTCAAATCACCGAGTTCGATGACGCTGCCGTCCACAACAGGACGGTGGTCAAAACCTGCTTCCGCTTTATCGCTACAGAGAATAATGGCGCCGGTCAATTCTGCCAGTTCTTTGTGACCACTGACAAAATCTGCATGTACATGCGTCTCGAAAATATACTCAATTTTAAGACCGTGCTTTTCTGCTTCTTCGATATATTGGGCTACGTCGCGCTGCGGGTCCACGACGCAAGCTTTGCCCTTCGAGCCGATTAGATATGAGGCATGAGCCAGGCAACCCAGATAAAACTGCTTGAAGAACACGATTAACACCTCAAAACGGCAGTTTAGTATACCGATAAATTGATCTTACACTTATCAAGTAAGTAAAATGTAGTCTTAGTCTTCTGGGGAGCCGCAAATGGCTTTGAAATTTTCTTTGGGCAGGGGCCTGAAATCACGCCTTTCTGTGGCTCTGGCTGCTTTGCAGTTGCTCAGCGTCTCGCTCTTGGTCTCCGTCTCTTTAACGCCGGCCATGGCTGCCGACAGCCCATCAGTACCTGCAGCTGCCCCTGGTACTGTCTACCGCCGCCTACCGGCAACTTGCCAGCCTGAGCGCTATGACCTTTATTTTGAACCAGATCTGGAAACCTCAGAATTTGAAGGCACCGAGACATTATTTTTCGCTCTTAACCGTGCCAGTGACGAAATTGTGCTCAATGCCATTGACTTAAGTGTTTTTGAAGCGACGGTGGCGCAGACTAAACCAACCCATGGTGATTGGATCAAGGCCGAGATCTTAAAGGACGCACCGGGCGAGAAAGTGACCTTAAAGTTACCGAAAGCACTGAGACCAGGGCAGTACGAGCTGTCTCTGAAATTTAACGGTCGTCTATCCAAGAAGATGGAAGGTTTTTACCTTTCGACTTTTAAAGACAAAGACGGCAAAGAATTGCGTATCGCCACCACGCAAATGGAACCTACCGACGCCAGACGCATGTTCCCTTGTTTTGATGAGCCCGCCTACAAAGCGGTTTTCAAAGTGACTGTGGCAATTGATCCGGCACTTTCTGCAATCTCGAATGCCGGGGTTGAATTTGAAAAAGTTGACCAGCGTAAGAATAAAAAAGTAGTTACTTTCAAAGCTACGCCGCGCATGTCGACTTATCTGTTTGCTTTGATTGTAGGCCCTTTCCAGTCTACCGAAGCGGTCGTGGTCAACGGCAAAAAGATTCGCCTCTGGTACACCGCCGGCAAAGAATTGCTGGCCCCTTATGCCCTCGCCGCTGCAGCAAAACTTCTGCCTTACTATGAAAATTATTTCGGCCAGCCTTATCCACTGGACAAACTTGACCTGATTGCCATCCCTGATTTCTCCGCCGGTGCTATGGAAAACCTCGGTGCTATCACCTTCCGCGAGAGCGCTTTACTGGTTGACGAGAAAAATTCAGCATTGAGCTCGCGTATGCGCGTGGTCAATATCGTCGCTCATGAAATGGCGCACCTGTGGTTTGGCGACCTGGTGACGATGAAGTGGTGGGACGATTTATGGCTCAATGAAGCTTTTGCTACCTGGATGGCCGACAAAGCTGAAGATTATCTGCGCCCTGATTGGCGCATCTGGGATGACTTTGCCGTAGAAAGAGCAGGCACTTTAGACTCTGATGCTATTTCAGCCACACGTTCTGTGCAATCGCCCGTCAATTCACCCAATGATGCTCTAGAGATGTTCGATGAGATCACATACAGCAAAGGTGCTGCTTTGCTGCGCATGCTTGAAACTTATCTGGGCGAGGACAAATTTCAAACTGGCATTCAGGCTTATATGAAGGCGCACGCTTTCAATAATGCTTCTACTGAAGATTTATGGAATTCGCTATCGAGCGTTACCGGCGGCAAAGTCAATGTCGCCAAATTGATGGATAGTTGGGTGCATTCACCCGGTTGCCCACTGGTTACTTTCGATGCTAAACCCGGCAGCCTTACGCTGAGCCAGACGCGCTTCTTTTTGAATTCAGACGAAAAAACCAGGGCCACTCAGGCCTGGCAAGTGCCTTTGATGCTCAAAGATGACAAAGATACACAGGCCGAGCTGCTCACTGGCTGGCAATCTAAACTGAATGCGAAATTCGGGCCGCTTTTAATTAACGGCACCGGCAACGGTTATTTCCGCACCGGATACAGTGCTGCGCAGCTTGAACCCTTGCACGACCTGGCCCGGTTGAAGCAGCTCAATGTCAGCGAGCGGGTCTCAATCTTGAGTGATGTGATGGCTCTGGCCGTGGCGGGCAAGTTGCCTTTAAACGATTACCTGTCGCTAACACAAGTTTTCTCGCAAGATCAAGACCCATATGTTCTTGGTGTTCTAATTGGCCAACTGAGTCAACTGGACGCTCTGGTAGACGAGCCCAACCGCATAGCATTTCAAGCCTATGTGTGTAAGGCTCTCAAGCCGCAGCTAGAGCGGCTCACTTACACAAAAAAACATTCTGATGACGATTTAACTGCCGAAGTGCGCACCCGATTGATTAGAACCCTGGGCACTATTGGTGGTGACAAAGAGGTTATTGCCTTTTGTCGCGGACAATTTGAAACCTATCTCAGCAATGTCAAATCGTTAGACGGCGATATGCTCTCACCCATAGTGCAGGTAGTGGCATATAACGGTAATGGTGCTGATTTCGCTCGAATAGAAGAAGCCTGGAAAAAGTCCAGTACTCCTGAAGAGCGTAATCGCAATTTATTTGCCCTGGCAGCATTTCGTGATCGAGCCTGTATTGAAAAAGCGCTCAAGTTAAGTCTCGATAAAGAGGTCAGGGCTCAAGACGCGCCGCACTTTATGGGTCGTCTGATATCGAATCAGGCCAGTCAGGAGCAGGGCTTCAAGTTTTTAGCAGATCACTGGCAGGAGCTTTATGACAAAGTTGGCGAGCGAAAAATGCCTGATATTGTCGAGGCCTGCAGCTCGTTCAATAAGCCCGGCCAGCTGGCCACCTTGAAGCAGTTTGTCGATAGTCACCCCATGCCTTCCGGTCGCCGCAGTGCAGCCAAGACAATTGAATTTGCCACCATCGGGACAAACTTTAAGGCAAAACAAGGCAACACTCTGACTCAATTTTTCGCCGGTAAATAGTGCGCTACCTTCTTCTATTTCTAGCTTTAGCCGCAACCGCACTATCGGCTGCGGGTGCCAGTTCCAGTTCCAGTTCCAGTTTCAGTTCCAGTTCAGCGCCAGCCATGCCGCAAGTGATGCTCTGGTCTTGGCAGAAAATCGAAGACTTACGCAGTGTTGACGCAAAAAATGTCGGCGTGGCATATCTTGTGGGGCGCTTTATTGTGCGAGGCAATGAGGTAGTTTGCCAACCGCGACTGTCGCGATTACAACTGCCTGGTGGTTGCTATCGCGAAGCCGTTGCTCGAGTAGAAGTCAAAGCCCTGCCGACAAAAGAGAAAAGCGCTTTAGTATGCGCTGAGCTGGCCGGTAAAATTGCTCAGTTGACCCTGCCGAATAAAATCAGTGCCGTACAAATTGATTTTGATGCCAGACAGAACGAAAGGCAATTTTATTTGCAGCTTTTGCGTGATTTGCGTCAGGCTCTGCCGCCAGATATCGCCCTGTCGACTACAGCTTTAGCATCATGGAGTCAGGGCGATTTGTGGTTAAAAGAAGCGGTAGACCAATCATCCAATGGCGTCAAAATCGACAATGTGGTGCCTATGTTTTTCACCATGGGTATTGGTCGCGGCAAAGCTTTGCGCATGCTAGCCGAAAAGCTACCTGTCAGCTTCAATAACAAATTATCTATTGGCCTATCTTTATCTGAGCCGGCGGCCATCTCCGCCATTGCTCCGCGACTAAAACAATTCAATCACATATATTTGTTCTGCTCTCCCGGCTGGAGCAGCGAGAACCTGATAAAGGCCGGCAAATTAATCGACATCAAATTGACTGGGGAGAAGAAAATTGGCAGTTTTTAGCTTGAAAGCGGTCTTCAAAAAATGCCTCGTAGTGGCCATTGCTTGTTCGCTCAGTCTACTACCGGTTGCTCCTGTCATAGCTTGCGGACCATTTTATGACGACGCTATTTATTCGTATTCACTGCACCCCGATTTGCCGCTGCAATTTTTTGCCGACGGCAAACTGGCATTGGTCGAGCCCACATTTGCTCGCTCCTATCTCTTTGTCGCTTATCGCTATTTAAATGATAAACCTCTGAGCTCGAGCGAGCGCGAACAGGTTTTAAATCTCTGGCGCTTTCGCCTGGGAACCAGTACAAACGACGATGACTCGGCCAGTGAACTCTGGCTCAAAGCTCGCAACCAGGCTGTTGCCGGAAAGCCTGGAATGGCCAAAATAGACAGCATTGCCAAATATCGGCAGGCAGGCGGCGAAGACGACTATAACCCTTATCTCAATTGTACGGCCGACGCTTTTACCCAGGCAAGCAAAACTTTGCAGGCGAAGATAACTAAATATGGTGCCGCAAGCAATGAGGTCAAAGAATGGCTAACAGCTCAAGACAAAGTCTTCTGCCATTGCAGCGGGCCCTCTTACGATTATTCTAAAAAAGTGACCGCGCCGGCGCCGGCTTTTCCTGAACCGGCGCCGGCTTCAGCCAGCGAAGAAGTAAAACAAGAGCGTGCTTATCAGATTGCCGCGGCTAATTTTTACGCTAAGAATTTTGATCAAGCTGCTAAGCAATTTAGTTTGATTGCTCTTGATACCACTTCGCCTTTTAAAAAAATCTCTGCTTATCTGGTGGCCCGCTGTTTGATACGCAAAGCCACGGTGAGCTCTACCAAAAGTGTTGATCAAGCGGCTCTGCAGGCAGCTAAATCCAAATTGCTGGAATTGCAGGCTGACCCGGCTCTCGACTCACTGAAAGACGCAGTGGTGTCGCTGCTTAAGTTTGTCGGAGTGCGCCTTGACCCCGCCGTAGCCCTGACCGATATAAGCAAACGCCTGGTTTCCGGCACTGACGCCACTTGTTATGACGATCTGGAAGGCTATCTTTATTTGCTCGATAACGCTTTTCATGAAGATTCTGAAGAATCCGCCACTACCCACAAAGTTGACGACAGCGCACTTGCTGCGGCGATGCGTGCTGACGATATGAGCGACTGGATCTGGACTTTTTCCAGCGACGACAAACAGGCCACCGACCACGCTATTGAGCGCTATCAAAAAGAGAAAAATCTTTGCTGGCTGGTTTGCGCCGCCTCCAAGCTAAAAGGCAACGAAGCAATTGCGCCGGAGATACTGGGCGCACTGGCAGCGGTGCCAAAGTCTAGCCCTACTTTTGTCACCACCGCATACCAGCAGGCTCGCATTCTCTCTGCTCGCAATGCAGGTGCCGAAGCTACCTCTGTGATCGATAATACGCTCAAGGCGACCAGAGCGCCTTCGGCAACAAACAAATTGAATTTGCTCAAGCTTAACCTGGCCAAGTCACTGGATGAAATGTTGACGCTTTCTTACTGCTCACCGGCTTTGATTGTGGGTGAAGGTGAAGGCGCGGTTTTATCAGAGCAGTGGGCAGATGACGATAAGAAGAAAATCGTCGCTTACAAAACCATTGCCCCTGTACTGAGACCCGAGGCGGCCATGGTTCTAAATCAGAAATTGCCGCTTTCTCAATTTCTAGTGGCTGCCGAATCACAGCGAATTCCCAAAAGTCTACGGGCTGATTTTGCCCAGGCGGCTTTCTGTCGCTCAGTGCTTCTACACGATTCGGCCAGTGCCTCAAGAGCCGGCACATTGCTGCGCAAATCTATGCCCACTCTAGAAAATTCTCTCACCAATTACGACCAGGCCGCAGCTGACAGCAAAGATTTCAGTGCTGCTTTTATGTTTTTGAAAAATCCGGGCGCAAGACCGTACGTTACCGCCGGTGTAGCGCGGACCACCCCTTTCAATCACCTGGATGACTATCAAGACAACTTGTGGGATGCTATCAAGGTTGATACCGCTGTGAAATATCCCGGTCAGAATTTTATCAAGGCAACAGAGCTGGCCAAAGCAAAGGTTGAGCTTGCCTTGATCAATAGTCAGTCTCCAGCGGCTAACTATCTGGGCAAAGTGGTGACAGATTACGCTAAGACCCACAAAAACGATCCACGAGTGCCTGAGGCCCTGCACATGGTTGTGCGCGCGACGAAGCTCGGTGCCACCAACAGCGGCACCAGCGCCATGTCAAAGCTGGCCTTCCAGTTGCTGCATCAGAATTACAAGGGTAATGCCTGGACCGTTAAGACGCCTTATTTCTACTAACTAGTGTTTCTTCTGCTCGGCTTCCCAGGCTCTTAACTTTTGCACGCCCACTTCAAAGTCTTGCGGTCGGCTGTAAAAGTTGTGTTTGCCGTTGTTGAAAGCGGGATCGCGGACGTAGTAGATATAGACGCTTTCAACCGGATTGAGAGCTGCATGAATGGAGCTTTGCCCGGGCGAACCCACCGGCCCTGGTGGTAATCCATAATATTTTCGCGTGTTGTACGGAGATTTCAAATCTAGATCGCTTTGATAAACGATACCGTTGCCTTTCCACTTGCCGATCATTTTAGAAGCGTAAACAATAGTAGAGTCCATTGCCAGGGGCATTTTGCGGGCGATGCGATTGTTAATGACCGATGCCACCACCGGTCTTTCGCCTTCCAGCTTTGCTTCAGTTTCAATAATTGAGGCCATGGTTATTGCTTTGTGAGCTGTGAGAGCATAAGGATTTCTCTCTTTCTCCCAGACCGTTCGAAAACGCTGAACCATAGCCGCTATAAGCTCTTGCGGTCTGGTGTCTGACTGCACAAAATATGTGTCAGGAAAAAGGTAACCTTCCAAATTGTTGACGACAGGATCAATGTCGGCAATCAAACTGACTTTGTTCATTAAGGCAAGGGCGCCTTTACGATCAATTTTCAAGCTTTTGATCTTGGCCATGGCATCGGCAATTTCAAACCTTGTCCAGCCTTCAATCACTGTTAGCTTGTTAAGCTCTATACCGCCGGCTTCCAGTGTGCTCAGGACTTCTAGTGGAGTAATCGGCGTTTTGAAACGATAGTCACCGGCCTTAATCAGAGGATTGGCGCCGCTGGTGCGAATATGCAATTTCAGATAAAGAGCTTTTTCGATGATCTGCTTTTTTTCAAGCTTGCTTAAAATCTCGTCTAGAGACATGCCGCGGGTAACTGCGATCAAATCGTTTTGACCGCTGTGATTGCGGCTTTCATGAAGCTTTTCATTTAAAAAGTAAGCAGCGTAGCCGAGAGCCGCCCCGATGAGCACCACTAAGGCAAGCAAGAATTTTAGTGCACGCATAGAGTCACAATTTAGTAGGCATCAGGCATTGGGTGGTAGCGACAAAGACCATTCTTTGGCGCCGTCCTGGCTGTTTTGTTTGAAATAGAGGAAGTAGCGCACGATTCGCTCTTTTGTTTTGGCTTTGTCGACTGGGCTCTGCGCCTTTCCTTTGCTTTGCACTTCCACCATTACCGGATCGGTTTGCACGTCAACTTCGTTGCTCACAAGTAGCGGTTTCTTATCTTCGCGATAAAGCTTAACTCTGTCCCCTTCAATTTTGAAGTTCAAACCCGACGTGTCCAGCGGCTCTAATTTAATTGCCTGATTGCGCAGTACAGAAGTTTCGCGCGTGAGAATCTTGTCAAAGAAGTTTGCACTCTCAGGACAAAGCTTACGCTCGTCATCGAGCGAATCTTTGTAGATCGCTTTAAGTTTGTCGCCTTTATGTTCACTGAGGGCATTCCAATAACTTTGCAGCTCTTGTTGAATAGCTTTCTTGTCATCATCACTCAAATTATCAATTTTGCTTGTGGCCTCATCTGACGGCAAGCTGAATGAAATTTTCTGCGTAGTCATTGCTCGTGACGATTGATCCGCTGCCAGCACAAGTTTGGCCAGTTCTTCTTTTTTAGGACCAGCAGTGCGCTTTTCTACCAGCAAATTCATTGTGGCTTTGGCATCACTGATATATTCCACCGTAAGCTCATTGAGACCTGGACGAACAAAACCTGAAATATTGACAGGTAGTGTCAGTGAGATGATGGGAGCGGTCAGTAAACCGGCACCATTGATGCTGGCCTGCTTAAGTGGCATGGCCCGGCCGTTGAAGGTAAGAAAATAGCCGGTCAGTTCACGTTTTTCTGCCCCATTGGTTTCTGCTGGTTTGGCAGCCTGCCCTGAGGCCGGTGCTTGAAATCCCAGTCCCAGCAAACCAATGCAAACGATAGGAGCTAAAGCAGCTTTTGCAAACATAGTTGATTCTTGACTCACTTAATGACGTATTAGCAGTAACGGCGCCATTTTAGCACTTCCAATTTGACGATTTAGTGGCACATTTCAAGACAAGCGGGCGCGCCTCGGAACAGTGAGCTAATACTGCCGTCCTTAATTTATACTAAGAGCGCTTTTGAGAAATATTTTGCCAGAAATTCGATTGCTCACACTTATGATCTTTGCTGCCGCCCAATGTCTCGCTCCGGCGGCAGTGGCCGATGAGCCGCCCCTGGCTCCGTCAATTCAAAAGCACGAACTAAAACATTCCTTGCAGGGAAATGTTACTTCCGTGGACGCCGTCCAAAATCCTGGCCAGACCAGAGTCAACCTCAACCCTGCTCACGCCATTGCTAATTTTATCGATTTGCCGCCCGTCTCTGGAAAGGCTCAAAGCGCGCGCGTGGAGCCCGTTGTCTTCAGAGCCTGGCTGGAAAAGGCGCATCCTGATTTTGTGCTCAAAGGCTCTGCTACTGACGCAAGCGCCATTGTGGAAGTGGCTGGACAATGGGACAAGGCCGATAAGACTTTAACCAAATTGCAACTTCCCTTTCAACATGTAAAGTCGCGCGACCTATCACCCGAATTGCTTGCCAATACAAAGGTTCTAATCATTAACTGTGCCGGAAATATTAAGCGAGACCGGCTTCAGAGCATTCGTGATTTTGTCAAAAATGGTGGCTATTTGCTTACCACTGATTGGGCTCTAGACAATATGTTGGTGCAGACTTTCCCCGGCTATATCGCCTGGAACAAGGGTGTAAATAAAAGAGATATTTATGATGCCGAATATTTGGCTCCAGATCCGGTACTGGCAGTTAATACGGTGCGCAGCGCCTTCTGGAAGCTCGATTCAGCGTCGCACCTGATTCGTGTCCTCAAACCGGATGCGGTGCACGTTTTAATTACAAGTCGGCAGTTGGCAGGAGAAGATCCGGACAAAGCAGGAGTACTTGCTGTAATCTTTCCCTTTGGTCGTGGCTATGTTTTACACATGGTCGGACATTTTGATAACAATGCCAAAATTGCTGTGGGCAATTTCTTGCCCGATTCAGCGCCGGCAATCGGTATCAGTCTCAGGCAGGCCATAGCCAGCAATTTTATTGTCGCGGGAATGACCGGAAAAAGGTTGCCTTATTAATGTCCACAATCTTATTTGAAGTTCTGATTATTTTTCTTTTGATAATCATCAACGGTCTTCTGGCTATGTCGGAGATTGCCATTGTCACTGCCCGCAAAACCAAACTGCAACACTGGGCGGAAAATGGTGATTTGGGCGCAAGAACAGCCTTGAAAATTGCTGCATCTCCCAACGATTTTCTTTCCACTATTCAAATTGGCATTACAACTATTGGTATTTTTGCCGGTGCGTATGGCGGCGCCAATATTACCGACGAACTGACTTTACTGTTCAAGCCTTTTCCTGAGCTTGCCAGTCATGCAGGCGGTCTATCGATTACTATCGTTGTAGTTGCCACCACATATTTCTCTTTGATTTTAGGTGAGCTTGTACCCAAGCGACTGGCCCTTCATGCACCGGAGTTGGTGGCTAAATATGTAGCTAAACCAATGAACATACTTTCAGTGTTCGCCAGGCCCCTGGTGCATTTGCTCAGTGGTTCCACCAACCTGATTTTAAAGGCTATGGGAGTGCAGGAGTATAGCGAAACTCCTGTCAGTCAGGCTGAAATTCACGTGATGATTGAGCAGGCCGCCGAAGCCGGTATTGTTGAAGAAGCGGAACAGGAAATGGTGGCCGAAGTGCTCCGCCTGGGCGATCGCAAAGTGACGCACCTGATGACGCCCCGGCCCGATATTACCTGGCTTGACGGCAACGACAGTCTTGAAGCGGTTTTGCAAGAAGTAGCAGAGGCCACACACTCGAAATTTCTCGTTTGTGACGGCACCGTTGACGAAGTATTGGGCGTGGTGGAAACCAAAAGCATTCTTCTCAAAGCTCTTGATCAGAAGCAGCTATTGGTGCGCGATCTTGTGGTTCAGCCTCTTTATGTTCCAGAAAATACAAACGCTTTGCAGCTGTTGGAACGTTTTCGTGATGCCCAGCAACAAATAGCTCTGGTCTTGGACGAGTATGGTGGCTTGCAGGGCCTGGTCACCAGTGACGATATTTTTCACTCCATTGTCGGCGAACTACCGGGCCATGGCGACACGCCTAAATGGAGCACAATACAGCTTTCGGACGGTGTGTGGATACTTGATGGCCACATGCCAATCGATGAATTTTTCAGTCGCTTCGAACTGCAAAGAGATCTTCATGAGGGTGGCACTTACCAGACGCTGGCCGGATTTATTTTAGCCCGTTTAGAGAAAATTCCAGCAGTGGGCGAACGCTTCGATTGGCATGAACTGACATTTGAAGTGATGGAACTTGATCGTCAGCGCATCGACAAAATCAAAGTGTGTAGAGCCGTTGTTTGATCTCAGGGCTTGATCGCGGCGTAATCGCTCAAGAGTAAGAATTTCGTATCAGTATCTTCATCGATGGTGCGAGGTGGTATGCCATGAATAAAGCAATTATCCACCGCGTCATCATTCAGTGAACTGACTTCTCCCACCAGTACAGCTTGGTCTTTAGCGCAGCCGCAAAACTGGTGGCAGAGCATAGGGGGAATGCTTACGCTTTCACCAGGCTCAAGAATCAGTTTTTCGCCGGCATTCAATTTTCTAGAAATGCCGTCGACTTCTATAACTACCGGTCTGTCAGCCAGACTCTTCTCGTCTTCACCGGCCCAGCCAAGTTCTACTTCTAGCCTGCCTCCGCCGCGATTGAGCAAATCTTCAGTTTTCTTCCAGTGGAAATGCCATGGTGTCACTTGCCCTGGTTTTACCATCATCGCTTTTTCTGCGTAAGTCTTGCTGGTCTGCGGTTTGTTATGCAAAAGCAAACCGTTGCGAATAATGAATAGCAAAAGACCACGATCGGCGAAACTATTAGAGCCAAAATCCGTAACATTCCAACCCAGGCCATGTGTGCGAATTTCGTCGGCCTCAGGGCCCACTGTGCGCCATTGGTCAGCCGTCCAGGTAGACCATTTCGGCAATTTAAAGCTATGTTTGTCAAAGAAGCTAATCGCTTCTTCGATGATTTTGTTGATTTCGCTTCTTTTCATCTCGTGATTATACTATGCGTTTGCGGGCTCTTGAATTTTTCTCCGGTATTGGCGCTTTTGCTCAGGCGGCACCAGCTCACAATATTGAAGTGGTGGCAGCTTACGATCAAAGTGAGTGGGCTAATTTGGCTTATGAAAAAAATTATGGCCTCAAGCCTGTGTCGCGCAACCTCGATAATATCTCGCTTCAATCGTTGCCCGAAGCTGACATCTGGTGGCTTTCTCCACCATGCACGCCCTACACAAGGCGCGGCTTGCAGCGCGACTTAGATGATGAGCGTGCCAGATCTTTTTTGCATTTGATCACATGCATGGTTGAAAGAAAACCGCCGCAAATTATCATAGAAAATGTGGAAGCTTTCCTCCATTCAAAAATGCATGGCCTTCTCAATCAGGCGCTGTTGACGGCAGGATATTACTGCAGTATTTGCCACCTAAATCCAAAAATGTTCGGCGTGCCCATGCTCAGGCCGCGACTTTTTATCATTGCCACGCTAGAGCCGCACATATTGAGCACACCGCCGGTGGCCCCGCATCAATCGCTAGCCTCCATTATTTCAGGCAAGGCAGAGAGCATTTACGATTTGTTTCTTAACGATGAAGTAGCAGACAAGTACGAAAAGGTTTTGAATGTCGTCGATAGCGATGCTTTAAGCAATCCCGATACTACCTTGATTTGCTTCACCAGCGGCTACTATCAATGCCGCAAAGCCAGCGGAACGCTTTTACGCACACAGGGCGGGCGCTTGAGATATTTTTCTCCCACCGAAATTTTGGCTTTGCTGGGCTTTGATGCAAGTTATAGCTTGCCGGATCATTTTAGCTTGCCTATCTGCTATCGTCTTTTAGGCAATAGCGTAGATGTGCGGGCAATAAGCTATTTGCTTAAAAGTTTGGTGGAAGTAAGCGACAAATGAGACGCGAGCCTGATAGAAAAAGCAGTTTTCAACCGCGGCGACCGAGGCAATTTTTTCCTCATGTCGACCGCTGTTACATTGCTTTTTACAAGCCATACGAAGTGCTCAATCAATTTACTGCCGACGGTAGTGACAAACAGACCCTAGCGCCTTTTAATTTTCCTAAAGATTGCTACCCGGTTGGTCGGCTTGATTATGATTCAGAAGGTCTTCTGATTTTGAGTAATGACGGTCGGTTGACTACGTCTCTATTTGATCAATCGGATCCACATCCGCGCACTTATTTGGTGCAAATAGAAAAAGAGCCAACCAATGAGAGCTTAGAACAGCTCGAAATTGGTCTCATGATCGAAGGGCGCCGCACTAAACCAGCAGAAGCCTACTTACTGGATGGTGAACCGGAGTTACCGGAGCGTTCAAAACCGATTCGTTTCAGAAAGACCGTGCCTACTTGTTGGCTGGAGCTTACACTGTGGGAAGGGCGAAATAGGCAGGTGCGCAAAATGACCGCAAGCATCGGGCATCCGACTTTACGGTTAGCTCGCGTGGCCATCGGTTCGTTAAGCCTCTTCGAGCTTGGGCTTAAGCCGGGTGAGTGGCGCACTTTAACCGAAGAAGAGGTTTTGAAACTCTTCGCTTAAGGTATAAATAAAGTCTAGATTAGGCCGCACGAGCGCTTGCTTATGTCAAATCGAGACAGCGACGTTTTCAAAAAGCGTGAGCAAGACGAGCATACATCGTCTGGAGACTTGGCGCTCAATTTTAAGAGTGGTTTTGAAAAAGCGGCTCATCAAATAGGTGACGCTCTGGGGCAAGCCCAAAATGAAGTTGTTCTGCGGGTCACTAATGCGCCAGTAGCTGCACAGTACGTGGCCAGTATTTCGCCGGCTCTGGCCAGGCAATATGTGCAGGGGCGCGAAATTGTTCTTGCCAGGCAAGCCAGTGGAAAATCGTTGACTGATTTTTCTGATCTCACTAGTTCCCAACGAAAGGTGTCAGAAACCTATCAGAAACTACATAGCGATCTGCCGTCCAAAATTCCGTTTTACAATAAAGAAATTTTAGCTCGTGATCTCGATCGAGATATTGTACGCAAAGCTCTGCCGCAAGCGCAGGTTACGGAGCCGAAAAGGGAGTCTAAGAGCGCGCCGATTCAAAGCGAAACACCAAAAGCAATTGCTGCAAAAGTTGAACGAACAGTAGACAAAGTACAACCGGCTGCAGAGGCGGCTCGCCATCCGGAGCCAGCCAAAGCGCCGCAGAAAGACAGGGCTGATAAGCTAGACAAGTTTGGGGTGGCAGACAAGGTGACTAAGGCGGCAGACGAGCCTGCAGCAATAGCCCCTCAACGTTATGGAGTTAAGCCTAAAGTCAGCAACTCGGCCGGTAATGCTCTGGTAACTGCCTTAGAAGCAAAATCGGCAGAAAGGCCAGAGACCAAGAACAAGAATGCTGTAAAGCCAAACGAAAATCAGGCTGTTGATCAAAGGCGGTTAGCGCAAAGTGCCCGCAAAATCGAGTTGCCTCCAGATATCATCAGAGCAGAATATATCAAAGCAGAAAAGTTCAAAGCAGAAAGCATCAATGCAGAAAGCATTCGTCTGCCGACAGACAGTGCGCCAAAAATTCCATCTTCTGTGGAGACACCTAATATAGTGGCAGCAAATTCTGGTAAAGATACCAGTGCAAGCCTCTGGCATATTGGCAAAGGCCCTGAGGTGGAAGTCGCTCATCAGTCGAAGCTCACGCTTCCAGCTTTTGGCTCGCCGTCCTCAGGCAAAGGAGAAAGCATTACCCACGCCATTTTGACTGGAGGTCTCAGCAGCGAGACAGACAAGACCAAAATTTTTAAAAAAGAGGAGTTATCAGAAGCCTCACTGGCACCTCCCGGTGTTATTCGAGAAATACACCTGCGTACTATCGCCGTCACTCAGACTCAAGTTATTAGCGCTCTTATTGGCAATAATGCAATAAAGGTAAGAAGCACTCTCGACCAGACTAAAGCCTGCACAGCTATAAAGATTCAATTACCACCAGAGTTGGCAAGTCGCCTGGTGAGCGCAAAAGATGCACCGGCTGTCAGACCTGCTAGCGACAAAAAAATTGCAAGAGCATTTGAAACAGGCACGCCTAGAGTAAGCGAGAGAAGAGAATCTCTCGTTGCAGCTGATGACATTTATAGATCTCAATCTGTGGGCAAAGCAACTATCAATAAATTAGATTCGATAATTAAACCAGGGCTACCAACTAAAGCCGCTACCTCACCTGTCGGAGACGCCGTATCCAGGCCAATTATCGCCCGACCAAGCAGCCGCATTTCTAATGCCGGTCAAATCGGCCACACCGAAAATGTCAAAGCAAGCAGCAAAATCGTCGACAAAACTAGCCCAGCATCGCCGAAAACAGACCTGACCATCAGACCAAACATTAGCGACAACGCAATCAAAACGTCTAGCGAGGCAAAGGTTGCGCTCAGAGAATATAAGTTCACTTGCAGCGATGAAAATCAGAAATATCTCAGTGGGCCGGAAATCGCGCTGGCAGCCATTATCGCTCTAGCCGGTACAGCGAAGTTGCGCCCGGAGGCCAGCGCTTTGCAAGGCGAGTCTGTGGCGGTTGTGCAGCACTATGATCTTGATTTCATTGACGCGCAGCCAGAGCTAATGAAAGGCAGAGTGCCGAATGGTAAGAAATTACAGACAGAAGTCGAAGCTGAGGTAAGAGTTGATTCAACTGAGCAGATTAAAGTTAAACGATCAACAAAGCCAGCCGTTCTAATCAGACCCAGGGTTCTTATAGGCGCTAATGACACCTTGATTTCAATTGCCGAACAGTTATTCAATGATGCCGGTATCGGCTGGCTTATTTTGCGCATTAATAACGATATTGACTCTAAAAATATTGAAGGCAAAACTATTGTGAGATTGCGATGCCGCCAGGAAATTTTGATTCCTGTATATCAAGACATTCTTGATTTTCAAAATCAGCGCACCAGAGAAATGAACGGCCATAACTTGATCACCATTGTGGAAGAAAATCAGATTGATAGAGAAGTTTTGAGCATTGCCATGGCACCGATGGCCGGCTCTTCAAGCAATTGTGATCCGTTGCAAGAGTTGCACTTTGTATCGCCGGGAGATAACGCGCAGCGCTCGTCTGACGAGTGAAGGCCAAGACTTAAGCTTTCGTTGTTTGACTTCACTCTGGCTGCTCAGTACGATCACTCAATTGGTAGCCGGTGCAGACAGGGAGCTCATTGACATGGAACATAGACAGCTGGGCAATTCAGGCCTGAAAGTGCCGGTGTTGAGTTTCGGCACCGGTACCTTCGGTGGCAACAATGAGTTCTTCAAATCTTGGGGCGGGTCAGACGTAAAAGAAGCGACCAGGCTTGTGGATCTTTGTCTGGATGCCGGAGTTAATTTCTTTGACACGGCCGATATTTATTCTAGCGGGCTGGCTGAAGAAATACTGGGTAAAGCCGTGGGCAAGCGTCGCGATAAGGTCCTGATTTCTACTAAAGCAACTTTTAGATTTGGTGAAGGTGAAAACAGCGTCGGCTCATCGAGACATCATTTACTTGCCTCATGCGATGCCAGTCTGAAGCGTATGAATACTGACTATATCGACATTTATTTTATGCATGGATTTGACGCTCTGACTCCCATTGAAGAAACTATGAGTACCCTCGACGGCCTGGTCAAAAGCGGCAAGGTGCGTTATGTCGGATGCTCGAATTTCTCCGGTTGGCATCTGATGAAATCGCTTGCTGTATGTGAAAAGTATGGTTGGGCAAAACATATTTCTCACCAGGCTTACTACTCTTTGATTAGCCGCGAATTTGAGTGGGAACTGATGCCTCTTGCTCTCGATCAAAAAGTCGGCACCATGGTCTGGAGCCCTCTGGGCTGGGGTAGATTGACAGGTAAGCTAAGACGTGGGGCTCCGCTACCTGAAACCAGTCGTTTGCACAAAACCGCTGAGCAGGGTCCACCTGTCGAGGATGAACACCTGTATACGGTAGTGGACGCACTAGATGTGGTTGCGGCCGAAACCGGAAAATCAGTCGCCCAGATTGCCCTTAACTGGCTACTGCAGCGGCCTACTGTAGATAATGTGGTTATTGGTGCGCGCAACGAAGAACAACTCAAACAAAACCTTGGTGCAGTTGGCTGGAATTTAACAGCGGCCCAGGTGGCAAAGCTTGATGCCGCCAGCGACATTCAGACCATTTATCCATATTGGCACCAGCGCCAGTTTTCTCAGGACCGAAATCTGCTGCCGGTCTAGATCTTGATGCTTTGTTATTCATAACCAAATTCGCTGAATAACCAGCTTTTCTGTTCTTTATTCTGGTGTTCCAGATCTTCGCGAGTTAAAAGGCCACGCATAAAGGCCTCGTAAATCAGTCTGGTACGTGGATTGTAGATTTCCAGGCCAGCACTTTCTTTTAAATAGCCCTCTTCGCCCTTCAACAATTTGTTGAGCAGGTTAGAGAGGCGATTTTGTGCGCCGCGATATGAAATGTGCTCTTTCTTTGCAATCGCTTTATCGGTTAAACCAATGGCGATATCCATCAATGTTTCGTATTCAAGATCGCTTATGGCACTGGTTTTATCGCGCAAGCGATGGCGAACTTCTTCAACCAGCGAAGTGACGTAAGGCAGGTCGCTAATGAGAATTTGCTCAATGGCTTCGGCCAAAACTGAATCGTTTTCGCTTTTAAGTATATAACCGTGAATTGCTTCATCAGGTACAATTTTGCCAAGCTCGCGTATGTATGCTTCGTGATGAAACTGCGACCAGAACAAAATTTTCAAAGTTGGTTGTTCTTTCCAGATCTCGGCTGCTGCCTTGATGCCGTTTAATTCAGGCATAGCTACATCCATCAATACAAAATCAGGCTGACTCGACTTCGCTTTACTAACTGCTTCCACGCCATTAGAAGCCTCTTCGACGGCGGCAACTTGCAGCCCGTGCTTCTCCAATACCGCAGTCAAAAGTATTTTGCCGTGCTGGCGCAGTGTTGGTAAGTCTTCGGCAATGAGAATTGTCAGTGCTTTATTTTTTGATGGATCAAATTGCATGTTGGTCCTTTTTGGTTTCAGGCAAATCGATAGTGACAATGGTTCCCTTCGGTGCATGATCTTTCCAGCTGATATGCGCGCCGATTAAATCGGCGCGCAGGCGCATATAGCGTAGCCCGCGCGAATCACCGCGTTCTTTGGCTTGAAAGCCGATGCCATTATCTATGATGCTCAGGCGGATGTGGTCATCGATTGTCTCAAGCGTAATTTTTACGGTCTTTGCTTGAGCGTGTTTTACTATGTTATTAAGAGCTTCTTGACTTAGTCGAAACAACAGAAGCTGTTCAGTCTTATTTAGCAAATCAAGCATACTGCCGTCAACGCTTTTAATAAAACGGCCCTGCAAACCGGCATTGTGAGCCGTGTCACGTGTTAGCTGATCTAAAGCAGCGCACAGACCCAGATTCTCTAATACGGAGGGAAATAAGCTCTCCATTACTTCGCGAATATGAGAAACAGTGGTATCAAGCGATTTTTCCAAGACTAACAATTGTTCTTTACTGTCAGTACAGTCGCCCAGAGTTAGCCGAGGCAGTTGAGACTTAATCGCCTTTATTTCGTTCAGTACCTGATCATGCAGGTCAGAAGCAAGTATCCGCCTGTCGGCTTCGTCTTGTTTAAGTAGTGATAGGCGGGTCTGATTCAATTCATCGTTTTTCAGAGCCAATTCAAAATAGCGGCTGGTTTGCTTTTCTTCTGCTCTTTTAAAAGAGCGAGCAGCAAGACCAAGGGCAAAGCTTAAAGTGGCGGCAATGCAAGCACAGAGTAGGCTGAAGCGACCGCCCCACTGCCAGGTCAACCACGCAAGAAACGCTGCTACAGCTGTCGTTTGAATGAAAACGATGGGTAGAAATTTTGAGTTGACGCGCAGAGCCGCCTCGCTGGCCAGAACTGCCGACAGCACCACCATCGGTATTAGGCGCCAGCATGCAGGGTCGATATTGTTTTGTGCTTTAAAACCAATAAAGTTGAACAGTTGGTGGTCTAAGAAAGTCAAATAAGAAGCTGAAAGGATGGCTATAAGTGCTGCCAGTGCAGGAAACACGAGGCGCAACAAATCGGTAAGAGTGCGAGTGTTTAAGGCCATGAATCAATTTATTTTCGTTTGATGACGGGCTTCTGCTCTTTTTTCGGGTTTCCTTTTGATACAGGTAAAATTGGCGCTGCCTGTGGCTTCTGGTCAATTTTTTCTAGATAGTGCTTGGCCAGCCAATATTCTACAGAGTTAACGACCCCATGATTGCTGACAAAAGAAAGCTTAGTGCGAGCGGTAGACAAGTCACCCTTGCTGAAGGCATCAAGACCTAGAAACGCCTGGCATTGAGCGAGGTCATAAGTACTGTCCTCGGCCACAGATAACAATTTTTCATGGTCTATTTTATTTTGCCAGAATTTTAAAAGCGGATATGGCCACAAAAGCCGATCAAGCTTCTTCAAGCCCTGAGCGCTTATTGCTTCGACTTGTTTATCATCGTGAGACATTCGATATGCCAGGCAGGTTAAGACCGTTGCATGGGTGGCAAAATCAGATTTCCACCCGGTGCGATCAAGCCAGTTAAGGGTATTTCGTGCCAGCTGCCCGGGATTTTCCGATATCAGATATGCCCCTGCCCGATTGACTACGGCGAACTTGTCATTGGGGTTTATGGTTAGAGCAGTATCAAAGTCTTTGATGGCCAGTTGGGGGCGATTACTGCGGAAGTAAACAACCCCTCTGATAGTGTAGGCAAGGCCGTTTTTCGGTTCGATAGAAATCGCTTTTGTCAGGTCGTTGAGAGCCGCCTGGTAATTTTTTAGTTCACTATATGCGGTGCCGCGGTCTACTAAAGCGGTAGCCGATTTTGTTTGCTTAAGAGCTTCGGTAAACTCGGCCACGGCCAGCTTGTACTGCTCCCGCTGCAAAAAGTCTTTGCCTACTTCGTAATGTCTGTCGAATTCAGCAGATGCGGTGGCCGCTCCCGGCCAACACAGGCTCAGACATATACACAAACAAGCGGCCAAGTTTCGAACCTTCATAATTCCATCCCTGTTGATATGGCCAATTTTAGATCTCCGACAGCGACTGGGGAGGCATTATGAATCATATTTCTACAGAGCTTTTGTTACTGCTGCTTTACAAGTAGATAATAGATTAAAGAGCTTTGCTTTATAACCGTGCAGGTGGGTATGAAATTTATGGCGCTTAAGTTTCTCTTGAGGGTTGGCAGTGCAAGGTGGTGGTTGGTCTAACGCTGATAGTGACTGGCAGTTAAAAAGACTGCAGCACGATTCGGTTAAAACAGTCGATAAGGTCGTGCAAACTGTTCGTGCAGTTTTGCAGGAAGAAATTGTCGCCCACGGCCAAGAATACGAGAAGATGTTCGGCAAGTCTTCGGCGCAGTACAGTGAATACGTCAATATGATCATGGAAAAGCTTGAGCAGCTAGGTGTTGCTCCTCAAGCAGTGATGGACTGGCTTGATAAAACTGCTGCCGATGGTTCAATGCCTGACAATCATCTGATATCTACATCCATACGCGACGCGCAGTCCGAAACTATTCCACAAATTCGCTTATCTATTCCACTTGGCGAGCAGCTTCAACCGCAACAAGAAATTGGTGAGGTGGTGTCACCGCTGGTAAATGCTGGTGTTTTGCCTTTCTCAGCTTTTCCTGCAGCACAAGTGCCGACTCCCCTGGCGGCTCCTGCATCTTTTCCGCCGGCGATTACCAACTGGCATGCTGCGCCTGATGTCGATATTACTATTCCTCATCATCACATTCAGAGCCCAACCGTCGATACTGTAGCCAGTCCGTGGGGAGTGCCGGCACCTGCGGTTCAAGTTCCAGCGGTGGCACCTCAGGCATCGAGCTGGCATTCGCCTGGGCCTGAGAAAACCGAACAAAACTTGCCCATTGTTGAGCCGTCGAAATCTACGGCGTCACTAATTGCTTCAAGCTGGGACGATGATAGCGCCGTTGCCAGTTCACCTGCCGCGCCGGCGGCAACTGCGCTACAAACTGGATCGACTTGGATTCCAAATGCAGCCACTACTGCGCCGGTACAGCCGATCGCTTCTGTCAGCCTTAATCCGGCCAGCGGCAATGCTTTCTCGTCTCCCAGCGCGTCGGCATGGGGCTCTCCGCAGCCTTCAAACAATAACAGCGCTCCAGCTAACTCATCGCCGGCATGGCCTACTAATCCTGTGGCGCAGCCCACTCCGGGGCCTATTCAAGCGCCAGCACCTGCCTCATATGCGCCGCCTACAACGCCACAACCGGTTCAGCTTTCCCTTCCAGCTCCTCCTCCAGCTCCGGCACCGGTTCCGGTTTCGGTTCCATCGCCCGTTCCGATGCCGGCATCGGTTCCTATTCCTACTCAGGCTCCAGCTCCTACCCAGAATTCATGGGTACCGCCCGCCGATGTTCCTGCAGCTGTGGAATCACAATGGGCGGCGCCTCAAATTCCCATTCCTTCACCGACTCTGGGGCCGAGAAACTCTCCATCGATAATGACAGCTGGACCTGCCGTGGCAGCGCCAGGTCCTTCGTCTACATTCGCCGGCATCAGCTCGCTTCCTGCATTTCCAGTGGTAGGTGCACCTGCTCCTGCACCGGGTCCCGCACCGACTCCTGCACCGGGTCCCGCACCGACTCCGGCTGCTGCTCCTCCTGCTGCAGCAGCACCAGCAGCAATACCACCTTCTCAAGTTTTTGCGGCAATGCCTACCCCTTCGCAGTTAGCGCCAAAATCCTTTACTCAACAAGGCTTGCCACAACTAAATCCGCAAGGACAGCCCGCTCAACAACAACTTGTTCAGCAACAACCTGTTCAGCAGCGAACTCAACCTACTCAGCAAATGCAGGCGCCACCACAGCCAGTGCAACCTGTACAGGCAGTGCAACCAAATCCCTTCAATCAAAGGCCTGTCACTCAGCAAGGCATGCCAACTCCATTTCCTCTTGTGCAAGCACCGGCACCAGCACCAGCACCAGTGCAGCCGCCTGCCCCGACCACCTTTAACCAGGCGATGCCCAATCAGCGTCCTAATCAGCCAGCCAATCAGCCATCTCAGGCATTTAATCAGGCCTTTAGTCAGCCACCTGTGCAAGAAATGGCCGAAAGCCGACCGTCTCGACCGGCAGCCGGTGGTTGGCCGGCCGGGCCGCCACCAAATCCGTATGCGGCGCAAGATAGTGTCGCGCAAGCAGCAGCGCCAGTTACTAGTGCCCCTGCCTACCAGACTCAAAGTAAAATGCCCGCTCAAGCTCCGGCACCATCGGCAGTGCAACAGAGAATGCCGGTGCAGCAGCAATGGTTGCCACAACAACCGGCTGGTCAGGCAGCTGCACCTCTACCGAATTCTCCACAGGCGTGGCCGCAGCAAACCCAGAAAATGCCTCAGCCACAAGGTCAGCCCCAACCACCGCAACAGCCTCCGCAACAGTGGCAAGCTCAGCCATCACCGCAACAACATATGACACCAGCTGCACCGCCGCAAGCTCAGTGGCAATCAGCTCCAGCAGCTCCAGCAGCGGCACCGGCGCACTTTGCCAATATTCCAAACGTCGCCGTCAATAATTATGTCAACGGCAACAACGGTGGCAACGGCAATGGTAATGGCGCGTCGACAAACGCCATAGGTTATCCGATGCAGGGTAACGAACGTGAAGAAGCTGAGAAATACGATCCCGCTACAGCGTGGGACTAGTCAGGTGACTTGTCACTGTTCTTGATAGATTTGTTGGCTTCGCTGCTGTTTGCTTCCAACTGTGGTCGGGAGGCAATAGAGCGGCCATCTGGCGTTTCGACCCAAGATTTGAGATTTTCAAGGCGGCGGCGAATATCTTTGAGAATAGACGAACATGCCACTTGATTGGCGAAGGGCAGAAAAGTTCTTGGCTCACTGAATGTGTTTAAAGTTACTTGAGTACGCTCGCCATTACCTACAGGAGTCAGTACCCATGACCCTTCAAACGATTTCAGCTTTTCCGACGTAATCATAGAAAAGTCAATGCGCTTGTAAGGTGTTTCAACTTCTCTGTAGGTGCATTGAGCGTTCCCAATCAAAGGCAGCTCGCTAAAGTGTTCTTCAATCAGGGCGACGTTTTCGTGATGAGATAACAGTTTGCGTCTGTGCGGCTCTTTGACGCGCGATTCTTGAATAGCTTCAAAAACAGCCTGGGGTGTGCCTTCAATTACTACTGTCGATTCCACTCCATGATGAACTTTGTCATGGGCAAAGGCCGCTGTGTTCAAATTAGTACCTAAAAAAGCTGCCAGCGCAAATGCTAATACTAATAGTTTTCGCGCGGTTGTCATGGTGCTTTATGTCCCGAAGTCATGCCTTGATCAGGCAAACAGTGCGTTTTCTTTCGCGAAGAATCAAGCAACCATTATTGCCTATCTCTTCGCTTACTGAGATGTCAAAACTCTTAGGAGGATCCAGTTGTCATTAGTATATCACGTAAAACCCTTTGCCAGGGCCGATTTAGCCATTACTAGAGCTACTAATACTATAATGGGCAAGTTGATGGTAAAAATGTTTCAGTCTTGAACTCGGTGAGGTTATACGATGGCACGGCCTTATTCTAATTTAAAGGTCATGATACGCAGATCATCATTTGCGTCGATAGCCGCATGGTTACCGGGTTTCGCTCTGGCGACCCTGGCGCAAAATACCATAGTGGCGGGCGAAGCCAAGGCACCAGTTACGCACCAGGGCAACTCTTTTCTCGAAGCTCTTTTCCCCATCCTCAATAACATTGCTCTGGTGGCTTTAATCGGTGTGGTGATCTTTGGCCTGATCTGGCTGGTACAGAGAAAGAAAGGCGAAGACGTCACTACTGCTGAGGGTGAGGCGCAATCAGCTGAAGAGAAGGCCCCTGCTGAAACTGAACCAGCGTCTGCCAGCGAAACCGCACCGACCGCAGAATCCGTCACAAATTCCGAAACAGCCGATCAATCAAAAAGCGAAGTTGTCGCCGGCGGCGATAAAACCGAAGAAGCTGACGCGGAAAAATCAGTTTAGATTGACCTGCAAAATCCATCACCAGATATGGTGCTGATTTACTCCGCTAGTTTTCTGATGAATTAACGAGCTTTGCTTGGGCCAGTGCCCCGGCCGAATTAGGGTCGGTAAAGCGCATCGATATTGCCACCATTTCTCCGTTGTCGGTAGGTATGGTAGTAATGCGCAGCTCTACTTCGTCTTCTTCAACTCGAGTGATGAATTTTTTGTCTTGAGGCTTATCAATGGACTGTGGGTCGAGGCCGGCAATCACTTTATACGAACCAACCAGAGCGGCGTGTATTTCTAAAGGCAGCATACAGTCGGCAAGCAGCTCACCATGGAGGAAGTAGCGCAAAGCGACACCGCTGCCTTCAGGCTCAAGATGTATGTCCGAGCAGCGCTTCTGTGTGGCCTTACCAATAATCTCATGAGCCAATAGCATTACTGAGGCGTTCTGAGCCTCTTTCATGCGGTGAATATCAGTTTCTTCTTCACTTCCGCCCAGTTCGGATTCCACCACATCTTCTAAAAGTTTACGGTTTGCACTGGCATTCAGAGCACTCTGACTGGACTCAATCAAATGACTGGTGACGTTCGCCAGAGCTGCTTCCATGACAATTTCTGCTTGTGCCATCTTACTGTCACTAGCTAAAGGCACCACTTTCGGCTCTTCAACTGCAGTCGGTGGTTCTGCTACTGCAATTGGCTCTGCTACTGAGATTGGCTCAGGCGGCAGTGTTGGTTCAGGGGCAATGGTGGCAGCTGCGGGCTCCACAACTTCTGCTGCCGGTGCCTCGACTTTGGTCACAGTGTCAAAATCATCATCGTCATCGTCGTCGCCGAATAATGACTGCAAGTGTTTCTTCGCCGGCACTTTCGTCAAGGCCTTAGGGGGCTCTGCCGCTTTCACTTCAATTATTTCGGCGGCTGCTGTTTCAACTACTGCCAGTGCGGGCACTTCTGCCGAAATGGTCGCATCACCATTTTGACCAGCTACCGGCAGAGATGCAGGGGCTGCCGGCGTGAGGGTTTGATCGTCTATCACAAGGCCTTCGTAAAGCACCTGCATGCAATGTTCGAATTCATCAGCGGTGCAGACGAGCTTTTTCAAATGACCGCTACGCAACTGCACGCGCAGTGTGTCGAGGGCGATCAAATCATCTGGGTTGACCATAGCCACAGTAAATTGGGTGCCATTATTGGCCACCGGAATGAGTTTAAACTTGCGTTTGACTTCTTCAGAGACCAGATCGGCAATCTCACGGCTCGGTATGTTTTTAGAGAGGGCGATGAAATTGACGCCGAACTGTAGCTCAAGTGAGTCTTTAAGCTGGTGGTATGACACCAGACCCATGCGATCGAGAATAAGTGTGAGTCTGTCTCCGGATCTGACCTGCTCATCGAGTGCAGTAGCCAGCTCTTCAGGTGTAATGATGCCAATGTCGACCAACAGGTCGCCAATCTCGTTACCACCGACTGACAGCGGCTCTCCTGAAGAAATACTAGTAGGGCTCATGGGATGTCTGTGTGGAAAAGTAGGAAGCCATATACTCGTGAAGAAGCAAGAGTCATATTATTGATTTTCCCGATGAAAAATGCGGCTAAACCTGACTCAATGTAATGGGTCAAAAATTTCTAAAGGTAAGTCTCGGCCATTGAAAACATCTTTAAGCTTTGCCGGCCTGAAAAACTTTTGCATACGACTAAAGGCCTCGCTATCTACCGGTTCAAAATGTACTTCCAGCCTTTTAAGATGATTTAAGCTCTTCAGGCACCGCAGGCCGTTCATGGTTACTCTGGTGCCCACCAGATTGATACCGGTGAGGCTTTTTGCCGGCAACAATTTTATCAACCCCCGGTCGGTTATGCCCGAATTAGATGTGAGCTTCACGGTTTTCAGCTTTTCCAGCCTGGCTATGGTATCAATGTCGTTGTCTGTTAACTGGCAAGAATCCAGGCGCAAAACTCTCAGCTCCGTGCATCCGCCCAGGTCGGAAAAACCTTCTCTACCCAGGGTGTTAAAGCCCAGCTGAAGGTTCGACAACTTTTTCAGTTTGGTCAGGTACCTAAAGCATTTGCTGGTACACAGTGTTCTAGAGGCCCCTAAGAAAGTTAAACCGGGCAGCAGTTCACTGACGACTTTGACACCGCCATCTGAAATATCGGTGCGATCAATTTCAAGGTGCCTGACTTGGCGAAAATTTTTCAAAAAGCTCAGGTCGCCGTCTTTAAGCGGCAAGCTTTGCAGGTCAAGGAAATGCACGGGAGCTGAAGCTAATGAGTTGGTCCAGGTTTTGTCCGGCAGGTCGTCTATAAAGCGCAAAAGAAATTCTCGGTTGGCCGGAACTACTACTCGTCCTTTGGCCACAGCAAACTTTTGCCGGTGGGTAGCAGACATCTGTCCCTTGTCGTTGTCGTCGAACAATAAGACTGAGCCCACTACGCGATTAGCGGGAAAATTTAGGACTACTGCTCCGGCTGGTTCGGCCGCCGGCGCTGCCTTGACCGAAAATAACAGGGCCAAGGCCATCAATAAGGTCTGATAATGGCGTGGATTCTTTTTGACTGCAGCCGAGAGCATTGATTTAAATGGTTCCAATAACAATTTCAATTAATGGTTTGCCTGAAATCTGGTCGGTGACTATATCGCCCACAGAATAGTGGCAGCGCTCTTTCAAGCCGACGAAATCTACATTGACGTCTTTGATGTCAGAGGCGGCGATCACCTTGAAAGCTTGTTGTCCGGACTTCTTATCAAAACGCTTGATCAGCGCAGCGGCATAAAGTCGGCCTGCCGGACTGCCATTCTGGCAAATCCACTCGAGGTCAGCTTTGCTTTTAATTCCGCTTTTGCAAACAGAGCTAACAGCGCCGCTCAATTTGCCGCTTTTAAGGCCTGCTTCTTCCAGCTGTTTAGCCGATGCAATAGCACTCAGCTCGGGGCTCATCGCTCTTTCAAGCGGTTTTTCGCCCTTGCCCTTGCCCTGACCGTTATCAATTACCATTTCTACAGTTAGCTCAGGAAAAGCCGGCATCTGTGCCTGGGCTGCCTGAACAAAACAGAGCGATAAAACAAAAAGACCTTGAGACCAAATATTAGCTCGTGTCATTTTCATATTTATCGCTCTGTGATTCAGAATGCGGTTCTCTATTTTACGCCGATCAGATCTACTTCAAACACCAGAGTGGCATTTGGTGGAATATCACTGCCCGCCCCTCTGGCGCCATAACCTAGAGCTGGCGGAATTGTCAGTTTGCGTTTGCCGCCTGGCTTCATTGTGGCAACACCTTCGTCCCAGCCTTTGATTACTGAACCGGTGCCGATACTGAATTCAAAAGGACGGCCGCCGTGATCATATGAACTGTCGAACTTTTTACCGTTGGTGAGCCATCCGGTGTAGTGAACAATAACGGTCTGGCCGTTTTTCGGTGAGTCGCCTGAGCCAACTTTGAGGTCTTCGATTACCAGACCGGTAGGTGTGGTGGTGCTTGAAGTTTGTGTCATGGAATTTGCTCCGCTTGTAGTGACGGTATCTGACGTGGTGCCACCGCTAGCAGTGGCGTTGCTGCCCATTGGGTTGGCCAGGTCAGTCGCTGTAGTGGTAGTTGTTGTTGTGGTCGCTGTTTCCGCAGAATTTGAAGCATTCGAACAGGCGGTTGTTGACAGGCCGGTTAGGGTAGCCAACGTAAGAGCTAAAAGTGTTGATGCTGGCGCTAATTTACGCATACGAGTCCTCGATAGTACTGATTGAATCCAATCTGATAGGCCAAAGTTATAGCAGAACCGGCCGAGAATACCATTAGATGAACATGGAGGCGATACATTCGTAATCACCCCATTTACGCCAGCCTTCAGGCCGTAGATGATCATGACAAGTAAATTAAAAATAGATCTTGACCTGAAGAAGCCGCAGATCAACCACTCATGCCTAAAGTCACCCACAGTTTAGATGAAAACGCCAGTGACGCCGATGTAAAAGTCGACGGCCAGCTCAACAGTAAACTGGCCGATGACTCCATAAGCCACCGACTACTGGCATCAATGGGCACAGGCGACGCCACCAAATCGGCCGGTAATCTAACCAAGGCAGCAGTGGTGGTGGAAGGCACATTAACCGGCCTGGTCACCCATGGTTTGTCCGAAGCTGTGAACAATCCCGGCCGTTTTGCCACTGAGATTTTAGGCGCTACCGCCCTTACCGTTGCTATGAAAGGTCCATCCTGGGTGAAACTTCCAGCTCTGGGGGTAGTAGCCGTCGGTACCTACTCCTTTGCCTCACACGCCTTCGATTCGGGTTTGAAGGCAATGTCTATCACTCAGAATATGACTGAAGGCAATCTTGCCGAAAGTCGCGCTGAAATCAGTCAAACCTTAGGTCCACTGGCCTTCGACTCGCTGATGATGGTAGGCGCAGGCTATGCCGGCACCAAATTGGCCGGTGCCTTACCGAAACGACTGCCTACCGTTTCATTTGAAATTGCTCCACAACTGGCTTTTGAAGGCGGCGGTATGGCAATGTCAGGCCCGCGTTTGCGTTTTGATTATCCTGCCGAAAGTGCGTCAAAAAATGTCATGGCCATGACCAAACACGGTGAAGGTGGCGGCACTTCAAGCAAGCGCATACAAAAAGATGGCTACAAGATTGTTTCATCACGAGGTTCTCGTGGCGAAGACGTGCAGCTCGTTGATCAAATGCCCGCGATGAAACCTGTCGAGCTCCTTCACGGCGATCATTCGGTTTCAAATATTCGTGCCAACGGCAAAGTAACCATCGGTTTTCCCAGTGGCGAAGCGCGCATGTTCGAATTAGGAAAACCAATTAAACGCGTCACCGTGAGCGAATATGCCGGCGGTCAAAAACAATATCGCCTCAATGAAACGGCATTGCCAAATATGGAAGTAAATAATCTAAACCATGAAGTCAAAGCGGTTTTAGCCAATGGCGATAAAATGCACATGGTAGACAACGTGCCCGAGGGCTTTATGAATTTCAACCACAAAGATGGTCTGAAGTCATGGGTGGAATATTCAGGTCGGCTGGTTTTCCAGCTGCCAAATGGCGTTTTAACAGAAGCGGTCATTCCCAGCCAGATTGCCAATATTAAGCTGACCGAGCGCCTTGACGGCAGTAAGCTTTTTGAATTTTTGAATCCTGAAGGTAGTGTCTTACCGCAAAAAGTAGAGTTGCCTTCCACCACCGCGCAAGCAAAAACTTTTGACGAAATTACCCAGTGGCGTGATTTGAAAAATTACCTGGCTGGTCGTCCAAGCAACAATGCCGGCGGCGGTTTTGCGATGCACAGGGTCGAACCTGACGCCGGCGGCGTGGTGCACCAGCAACAAGGGCACAAAGAAGGCTTCCCCTTCTGGAATCCGAAAATCAGATCTCAATCGACAGAACGAGCAATGGCTCAGCATGTTGCCGGTGTAGACCCGCGCACCATGCGCGGCAACGACCTGGAATCACCGGCCGACATGATGCTCGCCCAGCAAGGCCACAGCTGGCTTACCAAACGTTATCTTGATGGTCTGGATCGGCAAGATAGCCCATTCGGAAATTTTTAAAACTTAGACTAGCCTATCGCATCTTTAAGAGCGCTGTGAGCCGCCAGATATTTGGTGGTAATCGAAAGCACTTTCGCTTCTTGAGTCAGCCTGCCATACGTATCTTGCAATTCTAAAAGAGCTTGCTGATCTTCGGGCACACCATACATGGTGCCGGCCACCCAGTAAGAGAGATTGAGCGGGTCGGAAGGCAAATCTTCAGGCATTTCCACTGTTTTGTCAGTGAGCTTGCCGCTCAGCTTGAGAATGTTTTTGATGCACTCTAAAACTTCCTCGGTGACTTGATTGAGATCTTCGCTACTGGGGCCGTCTTCAAGCCATTCGATCTCGCCTTGCAGGTAAGGCAAATCTTCTATGGTGCGCAAAACTTTAAAACGCCTGCGCCCCTCCGTCATGATATTCATGCGACCATCAGGAAGTTTTTCGCATTCTAAAATTTCAGCTGACGAACCAACTGATGCTGCTTGTGAGCTGTGCGGATCGTAGAGGAGCACACCGAAAATTTTGTCGCCGGTCATAATTTTTGCCACCATCTGTCGATAGCGCGGTTCGAAAATATGCAGGGGCAGCGGTGAGCCGGGAAAAAGCACCACATCAGGCAGCGGGAATAAAGGAATGATTTGAGTCGCCACCAAAATCTCCATAGCTATGACCGGCTGACATTGCCAAATGAAGGCGGCCTGACAGCAGTATAAGCGCAACAGCTGGGTGCGCATTGATCGTTTGCATTGACCGCATGAGTTGATTCTAGCCGTTCTTCCACAAGATCTCCCATCATTTTTACAAAATTGGCATTGGTACCGGCTGTGCTTGTGCGAACAAACTGCATACCAAGCTCGTCTGCCAGGTCTTTAGCTTCAGTGTCCAGGTCGTAAAGAATCTCCATATGGTCGGAGATAAATCCTATAGGATGAACCAGAACGGCTTTTACGCCACTTTCATGCAGTTTTCGCATATGGTCAAGAATATCCGGCTCCAGCCAGGGCTGCGCCGCTGGACCACTGCGACTTTGATAAACCAGCTTATACTGCTTAATGCCGAGTTCTGAAGCTACCCGATCGCAATTAGCCTGCAACTGTTTCACATAATCGCAGTTGTCGGCCATAGCCATGGGAATGCTGTGGGCAGTGAAAGCTACGTGTACTTCGGAGCGGTCTGCTGCAGTGAACTTTTCTAATCCCACTCGGACATTTTCAATATTGGCTAGAACAAACAGAGGCTGGTTGTAATAGACGGGAATTTTATCAATTTGCATATCTTCAGCCTGCGCCTCTATTTTGGCTTTTTCGATATCTTCCAAATACTGCCTGCAGCCAGAGTAAGAACTGTAGGCGGAAGTGACGAAGGTGAGCACACGCTCTACGCCCGCGTCTTTCATCCGCTTGAAGGTGAACGCCAGTAGCGGATGCCAGTTGCGATTGCCCCAATAAATCGGCAACGCTATTGATCGCTGCTGCAGTTCACATTCAAGGGCACCTATCAACTGGCGATTCTGCTCGTTGATGGGGCTCACCCCGTCAAAGCGTTCATAGTGATGGGCCACTTCTTTCATGCGCGCCTCAGGTACATTTTTGCCCCGCAAAACGTTTGCCAAAAAAGGCATCACTTCTGCCATTCCCTCAGGGCCGCCAAAAGAAAGAAACAGTAAGGCATCATATTTTTTCATGCCAAATTGCTGGTCAGAATATCTAACACTTCACCTTCTTTGGGAAAACGGCCGCTTTGTTTTTTTGAAAAAATTAAATTGCCGTCAACTTCGACTTCGAAAACCCCGCCTGCCGACTGATGTATTTCTGTTGGATAGTCAAGCAGCTTGTTGATATCGGCTGCCAAACTGACAGCCCGTGATTTGTAGCCTCAAGAACCACAAAATGTAATAGATACGTTAGGTTTATTCTGGTTGTCCATAATGTCCTCTCTGTCTTTTAATTGTCCAAAAAATCATTGTTGCGAATGTAGAGCTGAAGCTCTTCCAGATGGGTTACTTCTTCTAAAATCATGCCTTCGTACATCAGTTTTAGCACGATATCTTTTTGAAATTCGCGCAGCTGGTCTTCATACATTTGAATATGGCTTTCTTCCATAGCGATGTCTTCTTGCAGCATCTCGAGCAGGGTTTGCTCACCGGGCTCTTCCACTTCTTCCATCTTTACCGATGGATGACCGCCCAGGGCCACAATTTTTTCACCCAGATGAGTGGCGTGCAACATTGAACTTTGTACCAGACTACGAAAGAGCTTGACCAACGGACCGCGGCCTGGACCCAGGACGATGAACGAATGGTGCAAATATCTGACGATGCCGGCCAGTTCACGCTCTAATGCGTGGTTGAGGGCATCAATAACTTTTTTCTTGTCAACTGTTGTTTCCACAGCTTAATCCCCGCCTTATGCGATAAATGGTAGATATAAATCGATTGTTTAGTCCCATAATTTTAACTCACAGTATCAAATGCAAGCATTAGCTAATATCAAGAAGACCATCGCCGTTTCACTGGTTCTATGTTTGGTTTCCTTATCTTTACCGAGTGCCTCGGCTGCTCCTTCCAGTCAAAATCAGAATTCTCACCAAACAATCAGAGCTGTACGCCCTCTGGCTGGAATCTTGAACAACTCGGCCGTGCTTAACAGCAATTGCCCTGAACTGGTCACAGCTGAAGGTATTTTGGTTTCGACAATGAATGGCGAAGGCCGCGACTTGCCCGAAAACCACCTCAATTACAAGTTCAAAAATGACTTTGCTCTCTTCTTTCACCATATCAACAAGCAGAGTGAAGAAGACGCCAAGAAGACGCTTTATGTAAGCTGGGTAGCTTTCAATAGTGCGAAAAAAGCCGTCACCTTGACGATCAACGAAGAAGCTTCTTATCTAAGTCAACCTGACGCACCTTTCGTTGAACGTCCTGCTCTAGCTACTGATCAGGACAATAGTTTTTATTCGGGACCAGGCGACAGGCTCACGGCTGATTTTATACACGGCAGCGCCGGCAAAAATTTACCATTGTCAATTACAGTGCCTGCCGGTGAAATGGCTATTGTCAGACAAATGGATGTTCCGGTGGCAGACTTGAAATTTCACCATAACGGCCGTTCATTTTATGCTCGAGGAAATATCGACGGCGCATTGCACATGGCTACCATAGCCACTTTTTCCGAGCTTGGCCCTCCGTCCTTGAGCGAACTGGAAACTCTTTTGCAGCGTTCTGCCATGGCCCAACCAAGAGAGTATGAAAAGCTACCGCCTACTCCTGATGATTATAAAGGTCGTTTTGTATATGGCCGTGTGGCCGGAGTGCAACGCGGTGAGAAAATTGAAGCTGAGCACAGTCTCAGTCTCAATAAAGCCAGCGATGCCAGACGCAATTTTCCTATCAGTTCGCTTGTCAAAGGCACGTTCGGCACCGGTGAAATTCAAAGCGCACCATTATTGCGCCGCTATAATGACACTGCATTCAGTGCCCATGGTAATTATTGTGTCGATTATAAAATCACCATGACCGTACACAACAACGATTATATAAAACGCAAGCTCTATCTCGGTTTTGACTGCCCGTTTAAAACCGATCTAGACGAAATCAAGTATGCCGACTTGCCTGAAAAAGCGGTTTGCTTCCGGGGCTCTATAAAAGTATCCTCTGAAGACTATGAGCGCTTTTATCATTTTGTTTTGCACAAAGGCGAAGCGCTTGAGCCTTTTGAAAGTTTTGAAATAGAACCTTATCAGGCACGCACGGTGACCGTCGAATTGTTGTATCCACCAGATGCAACGCCGCCTCAATTGCTGAAGTTTTATAGCCCACAATCGGAATAATCTGCTCTCGATTTGCGTCCCGTGGTCAAAGGAGAAGACAGATACATACTCCCATGAAAATTTTTTGCTCAAAAAAGGGGCAAATAGTTCCTAGAATTACTAGCCTTGCTTGCTCCACCGCTGGTAGTGGCTAAAAGGCTCACTGGCGCCGAAGCTTCTTTTTGTCTTTGTCGTCACCCTTGCTATGCCGACCTTCTTTTCGTTTCTTTTCTTCCTTTACGTCGAGATCCACTTCTTTATCCGTCTGGTTCGTTTCATCGAGCAGCAGCATTTTCTCTGTGTAGGCCGCTCCATCTTCGCCTAACCGGACGGCCTCTGACACTCGATCTTTCTGGTCTCGCGAATCGACAATTTGTTCTTGTTGACTATGGGTGTTCACGTTGGACTCCCAAAGCTCCAGCAACAAGGCCTCTAGGTTCCGCCGCAGCTCAATCACGCGATCTTCCACGTTTTCTGACCATACCTGCACTTCCAGAGCTTCCCGCTGACGCTGAATCTCTTCACGTTGTTTCTGAATGTCAATCCTGCCGGATTGCGTCTTCTTTCTCGTTTCGCCTGTAAGACAGCGTTTAATAATGCGCCGTATCTCAGCATCAGGATCTTTACAGATACTGTAATCATGTTGATCCATGTACATCCAGGCGCCAAGCGCCTTACTGACCAAATCTATGGTCTCGCTCATTGTGCGCGTCAGCGGGGTATCTCGTGTAGCGAAGCAGATAATGGGCTTGCCGGCCTGTTCTGCAGTTGCACGCGCACGCGGAAGCAGCTCAAACATTCTTGATTCATCGAAGTGGACACCAATCATAATAAGGTCGAATGCTTGCTCTTTAAGCTTCATAAGGGCTTCTGCCATGGTGCTAACAGCAATGAACTGATACTGCTGTCCCAAGATGCGCTCTATGGTAGCAACAGAATCAGGCGTACCAGCGATTAAAATACGAGCGCCTGCGGGCATTTGTTCCTTCGACACCGCTGATCTTTCGTCAGGTCCAGCACTTACCAATCTCTGTAGCTCATCTGAAATCTGGTCAACTGGTAGAACGAAATCAATACTGCCTGACGCCCGAGCATTGAGAGGCATGGCTTCTACTTCAGCAGACATGTCCTGAGCAAAGGTCGTACCTCCCTTCGCCTTGATGTTCGTGCATCCCTCAGCACCGTCGCCATCATATCCAGACAAGATAATGCCGATCGCACGCGCCTCCATAGCCTCTGATAACGAAGCAAAAAATGAATCTATCGGCTTCCTTCCAGAGCGCGGTGACAAGACTTTGAATGTGTAGTTCTCAATTAGAAGATCCGCGTTCGGAGGACTCACGTAGACGTGATTCGCTCGGATTGGCATCCCGGCGGTAGCCACCATCACTTTCATTTTAGTGCGCTTCGACAGAATGTGAGCTAACTGACTATTGGCGTCGGGCGTAGTATGAGAAACAATGACAAAGGCCATCCCTGTGTTAGACGGCAGGGCGTTCAAAAGTCCCTTATATGCGTTAAGACCTCCGGCCGAGCCGCCAATGCCAACAATGAAGTTCGGATAAGGTGTTCCCATGAGTCACTTCTGGCTCTTTGGTTGTTTCGCAAGAATACTTTTACCAACCAACTCCTTCGGATTGACGGTACCATCCACTAGTTCTAAGACAATTCCATCATCACTCAAAATCAATTTATGGACGTCACTAGAGTGTCCCATGCCACGAGACTTAACAACATAGAGTCCTCGAATGCGTCTCTTACTCTCATCTTCCTCCAGTTCTCTAACGACGAGCCAAGTGTCAATTAAGGACGAGACGCCTACTTCGCCCGTGTTATTTTGTATGGTGGCTGAAGAAACAAGACTCGTAAAAAACCCTGTTATGCCCTTGGATTTCAAAATATCAATCATGCGAGTAACCATTGATTGAATCTCACGTTCGCTCCCTTGGCCAACAAGAGTTGTCAGAGGATCTATGACAACAGATGTTGGTTTGAATTCTTCAAGGAGCTTGTACAGATCGAGTAAGTGCTGCTCTAAACCAACAAAAGCAGGTCTGGTAGACACCATCTTCAAGAGTCCTTTTTTCACCAATGGTTCAAGATCAAAACCAATAGAACTCATGTTTTTAGTGAGCTGCCCTGAAGATTCTTCATAAGACAAGTAAAGACAGCGTTCTCCGCGTTTACACCTTTCTACTGCGAATGCAACCGCGAGGCTTGTTTTTCCAGTGCCGGCGGTACCTGAAACGAGTATCGTGCTGCCTTTGGTAAAACCGCCACCCTTAAACATCTTGTCTAAAGAGGGGATTCCTGTCGAAACTCTCTTGTTTGAGCCTTCTTGATCAAGTCCTGCAGACGTGATCGGAATTACTGAAAGCCCGCTTTTATCAATTACGAACGGATATTCGTTCGTTCCGTGATTTGAACCACGATATTTAATTACACGAATTCTACGGATGGACATTTGCTCACTGACTCTATTGTCCAGGAAAATTATGCAATCGGTAATGTACTGCTCCAGTCCATGACGAGTTAAAGAGCCTCCTGGTCCCGGTTCCCCCGTAATGATTGCCGTAACTTGTTTTTCTTTGAGCCACCGAAAAAGTCTTTTTAACTCTATGCGAAGAACGCCAGTATCTGTGATTCCTGCAAAGAGCGATTCAATAGAATCTAAAACAACCCGCTTGGCACCAATGGAATCAATGGCATGTTCCAAACGAATGAGTATCCCTTCGAGATTAAAGTCGCTCTCTTGAATATCTTTGCGCTCCAAAATTACATGCTCTAGCAGAATCTTTTTTTGTGAAACAAGCCCCCGTAAATCTAGGTTGAGAGAAGCCAAGTCGTTATAAATCTCTTCTTCTGTCTCTTCAAAAGACAGGAAAACACCTGGCTCTTTGTAATCCGCACCTTTGATTAGAAAATCTATCCCAAAAAGGGTTTTTCCAGTGCCGGCACCGCCACTAATTAGTGTGGTTCTATTTTTCGGAAGCCCGCCTTCTGTAATCAGGTCAAAGCCTTTGATGCCGGTAAGGCACTTGGGTGTTGGCTTTTGAGTCAATGGCTCCGTTTTTTTTGGAGTTTTGGGCATAAACATTTCCTTGTTTTGACTCTTATGCAGGCTCTGTAGCAAAATCAGATAGTTCCTGATTCAGAAGAACAGGATCAAGTTTCTCCATGCTGATGTATTTGGCCGCTCCTAATTCACGGGCCGCCACGCGCAACCCGTCATTGTGATACTTAGCTGGATCGGAAGGTTGTATGCTCAAGAGAACAAACGGAATTGCACGGAGCTGCGGATCGTTCTTGAGCCATCTAAGGAAATCAAAGACGCTGCCGCCGTTTTCTAAATTCACATCGCTAAGGATCAGGTCACAGACATGATCGAGAACGAGGGCCTTCGCCTTTCCAAGACCATGGGCAACAATCACTTCATGCCCGGCACTCAAAAGGCACGTTGTTATACGCTGGGCATGCTCTTCATCAACCAGTAACGCTATTACAAGAGCTGCCATCGCTCACCTTTATTGTCCGAGTAGTCACCAGACGGCGCAAGAGCGGGCGGTCAATGCACCTATGTTCGGCACCTTGGAATATCTAATCGCAATTATATCTGTTTTTGGAGGATCGCGCTCCTTGGCAACCGTTCTTACCAGCTCCGCGTACTCAAATAAGTACCTTTCTCTTCTCTCCTCCACCAGCGGCCGGTTCTAAGCATGACGGAAGGAGTCTCCAGCTCATAATTGAAAATTCGCACTCTTAAAAATCTCGGTGGCAACTGCGAACATGGATTGGTTTGCACGAGGGTAAGCACACATTCATCGTTGTGTGCCAGGCCATTTAAAAAGCTGACAAACCAGCGGTTTGGTCGGGCACCACTGCTGGCATTCAGTGCTTCGAACCAGAGCTGCCAGTCAAGGCGCGGCATATGTGGTGCTATTACCGGTGGTGGCCTATCAAGAGCGCCGATTTTATAGACAAATTCATAAGGCTTGTAGTTCGCTCCGTCTGCACTACCTTCTATGATTAGCTCCGGGCGTTCTCTGGTCATACTGGCAAAAAGTCCGTAACCCGCAGATATACCCCAGCTCTGGCAGACACTGTAAGCAAACCTTGCCGGTGCTGGCAGCATATAGAAAAAGTCGCGGCCGCATGTCGTCAATGCCAGACTAGTTGAGCTGGCGAAAACAATCATGAACATGGCCGGATAAACGATAATTTTCTCCAAGACAATTGTTTCTTTACGGCCATTTTCGAGAAAAGCCGATCGGCTTAAAATCCAGTTCTTGAGGGGCGCAAGGCGCGGCCTTTGCAAAAATTTGTCCAGGTCTTGCTCTTGCAGCCATGAAAGGGCGAGAGCAGAGCTGAGCAAATTGAAAAAGCCGTAATTGCCTGAAGCGGCAATTGCTACCTGCATAAGACAAAATGAAATTGCTGCATACCGACGCAGGCGAGCTGTGGTAAATAGTAAAAAAGGCACCATTATTTCAATAAATAGAGTGGCAGCGCAGGCCGCTTTACTTAAAAACAAAGGCATTTGCTGACAAAAAATTGCCAGTGGCGTGGGCAGTGGCTGAGTTTCAAAATGATAGGTGAGCGCAGTTAATCTTAGCCAGCTTGAGTCGTCCATGGGCTCGGTAAATAATTTGACGAATCCGGATGAAAACATTAAGCGAAATGTCAGCCAGGCAAGAGCTAAAACGGCCAGGCCGCGGCTTTTTGGTGAGAAGGAAAATAGTCTGCTGCGGCCTACAAATATTGAAATAAATCCACTTTCTAAAAGCAGCATATCCCACTGGAAAGAAAGAAAATCTTGGCCGACAGAAACTATCGACAGATAACAAAGGTAAAGAGCTAGCAGCACAAAAGGCTCGAGCACGGCAAAAAAGAGCGCCAGAGAGAGCAAACAACCGGCCGCAGTGACTGCTACAAGGGTACTAAACTGCGGTGCGAAAAGCAGAAAAGAAGGTGACTTGATGAGGCCCGGCAAAATTGAATTTTGATTTGCCAGAGCCGCCTCTTGCAGAAATAAATTTACAGGAGCGATGCCATGATCACCATAAAGGCCATTCAGTTGCGGCCAGAGCGACGCAAAGGCACAGAAGTAGACCACTGCCAGTAAACGCAGATAAAAGGCAATGATCAAATCTGGAGATTTATTCAGTATCAATTTATAAGGGCGACACCGTTCTGATAAATCTTAGGCCACATCACTTTGAGCCAGTATGTAAAGTCTCCTGGCGTACTTTGCATCTCGCTATCTAATTGGTCAAGAGCAAACCAGCGCCAGTCCATTACCTCAGCGGGGTTGGGCAAAGCGTCGCCATTCCAACGGCCGAAAAATACGTGATCAAATTCGTGCTCGATCAGGCCTTTGTCAAGCTGCACCTGATAGATAAATGAGAAGGCAAATTCCAGATCGGCTGCAATGCCCATCTCAAATTGAAGACGGGTGCTGGCGGCATCTACGGTAGATTGTCCGGGTTCGGGATGCGTGCAACAAGTATTACTCCACTGACCTGGAGAATGATACTTTTCCATTGCCCGCTGTTGCAGCAGTATTTCTTTTTTGTCGTTAAATAAGATCACCGAAACAGCGCGGTGCAACTGCCCAGTCTGATGCGCCAGAAGCTTCTCTGCTTGACCTAGCGCTTGATCTAAGCTGTCCACAAGAATAACATCGGTCATGGTTTCACCACTCCGTCCAAAGATTCTTTGCCTGCCGCTTTATCTGGAAAAATCTGAAGTCTGCGCAACCAGCTGCTTGCTTGAGCCGAGGTGGTGGCAGGCTGAGCCACTGATTTAGCGCTATTTTGAGCGGCGCGACCAAGAGCGTTAAGGGCATGGAAAGTCAACTCTCTAAAAATTTGAAAATCGGACTCGTCCCATTTTCCTGTTGCCGTCGCCACCATTGCCTCCGTCTGGCGGACTGATTCTAACGACAATTGATTATTGTTGACAAAACCGGTTATGTGAGAACCCAGAATGGTAACTACTTTCTGCAAAAATTCTTCTTCAGTTTCACCTTGCAAAGGCAACCGCCCCTGATAAATTTTCATCAGCCTGATTGTGTCGACGGCATGCAACATGTGCTTGGCATTGGCTGTAGAAGTGGAAGCCGGGTGAAATCTAAAGTCGCACAAATTCTGATCGACAAAATAATATTGTCCGCCATCCAGAATGCGCAGCCAGTATTCCAGGTCACCTAATTGATGAAATCTGATATTAAAACCGTCTCCGATTAAATGGCTTCTAAATGCCACCGTGCATGGTTCACCAATAAAATTATCTATATAGAGCAAAGATGCTTTGATTACCTCACCTGCACTCACCGGCGTGTTGGCTGGGCAATATTTAGAGGCCGAATTAATCGACACTGATTGATCCGCGGGGCAACCAGAACCGTCTATCCACCGTCGTCTAACACTGACCAGAGCCACTTCAGGGTGAGATTGCAAAACCTGGTGTACGGTCGCTAACATTTCAGGGTGAAGAATGTCGTCCTGAGCAAATGGTTTAACCACAGGTGCAGTCGCTAACTTTAGACAAGCATTGTAATTGGCAAACAGCCCAAGATTTTTATCGTTGCTTGACCAGCGGATGCGCTTGTCTTGTTGGGCGTAGGTGGAAATGAGTGCTGCAGACTGATCTGTTGAAGCGTCATCGCAAATAATCAGTTCGAAATCATTCAGAGTTTGAGCGAGAATGCTTTCAATAGCTTCATTTAGATATTTAGCGCCGTTATAGACAGGCATGCAAACAGAAACTAAAGGCGGCATTGTCTTTCCTTTGCCAGAAGCGGGCTGACAGGATCATATAATGTCATAGTTTGGTGGTCATGAAGCCAGGCTTAGATTTGCCTTCGCTCAAGGCTAATGTTCAACTCTGACAGCTTTCTTGCAATACCAGAATACTGGTATGCCGGCCAGCAAGATGATTATTCCTGTAAGCTGCTCCAGCCAGTGCACGCAAATAAAGGCGGCATAGCCCCAAATTGACATAGCAATCAAGGCCATGATCCAGGCGAGAAAGTTTCCGGTTTTGCCTATTCTAAAGGGTCTGGCCAGATCGGGGTCGGTATAGCGCAGGCTGAGCAGGCAAAAACCATAGAGAATGGCCACAAAGGCATACATAAAGCCAAAGGTATCGCCGAGAAAAGCATAGGCGTCAGGAAATAATTTAGTACGCGCTACTAAATTCGCACCCACAGCCACCAGGCTGATAAACCAAAATTGAAACAACAACGAATACTTTGGCACTTTTGTGACAGGGTCCAACTGAGCAAACTGAGCGGGGAAAAGTTTCGTTTCGGCCATGGAATAGCTTACCCTGGCTGCACCCAAGAGAGCCGTAAAGCTGCAGCCGACAATAGATGCCACCACACAAGCACTAAATAACTGACCGCAAAGGGGGCCGCCTAACCAACCGGCAAGGGCAGGGCAAGTCGCTTGCACAGCCGTTCCTGATATAAGCAATGTACTTTGATCGGCGCTTAACACATATGGCGAACAGACACTGATGCTCAAACACATAATCAAATAGATGGCGGTAATTGATAGCAAGGTCAAAATCAGCCCTCTAGGCACGCTGCTCTTAGCGTTGACGGTTTCTGAAGAAACGCAGCATGATAGTTCTAAAAAAGAAAACCCGGCCATTGCCAGCATCAGCACCGAAGATACGTTAGCTAAAAAATTGGTGCCACCACTGGGGTTAGTAAAGTTCAAAGCATAATCGATTTTCCAGTGCGGCGAGCCGAAAGCAAGGACGGCAAAGAATAACGCCATTACTAATTTCATTATGGTAAATAGAATACTGGCACGGCTGGCTTTTCCCACGGGCAAAAAATTGAGAAAAGTTGTGCTGCCGAATAATGCAAAGATAATCACCGGTCCGAACCACAAAGGCGCTGTGCCTTCGCCCCAGATACTAGAGACGAGCAAATTCGTTAGACCATTGGCCATGCAAGCAAGACCGACGATTAGAGACGACCAGAAAAGCCAACCGGTTAAAAATCCTAAAAGCTCTGCGTAAGAGTGGCCCGGAAAAATTCTCTTTAAAGCATAGTATTTGAATACATACGGACCGCCGGCAGTGGGAAACATGGAAGACAATTCCATCAAAATCAAAGTCAAAGGTAGCGATAAGAGACCGGCGAGAAGCCAGGCAAATAAGCATGCGGCAGTACCTGCCCTGGCTAACATGGGGCCGTGCATGAGCCAGGCCATAGAGCCGATAATTGTGCCTACCCCGAGCATCCAGGAGCCAAACGAAGTAATACCGATTTTTAATCCGGAACCGATTTGCAATGGCGGCGAGTTACCTTCCGCGCCATCGGCCGGCGTCTGCTCAGACAATGACATAAATCAAACTCCGCAAGAATTGCTATCTTACCTCAAGCACTCGTAAGGGTCTAATAGACTGACTAATTTCGTGAGTTGATAGTTTAGCTGTGCCGCGCGGCAGTAATTTTGTCATGGCGCTGGAGCTGCCCACAACATATAACTTTTCGCTGGCCCGCTCGGCCAGGAGATAGCAAAAGTACTGTAGTTTCCAGTCAGTAAGTCTTTCGATTCCTGATTCAAGGCCGGTTAATATAACCACCCTGGCGGTGAGCGCGCGAAATTGAAACAGAGAAGTTTCGAGCACGGTTGGCTTGCCTTTAGGTTTAGCCAGTTGCCGACTGCTTCTGACACCGTCATTAAATCTGAGCCGTCTTTTGCCTCTATCGTTACCGGCACGCAAAATCACTATATCGCCTGCTCCATAAGCGCCCGTGGCAATTAAATCATTGACGACAAATTCGACCGTGTCTGCTATCTCCGATTCATTTCTACTTTCGAATAGCTCCATTTTTTCACTGACATTGTTGTGCAAGAAGTTTTGGTTTTGTTCTTGTTCAGGAAAGAAAGTCAGCTGCCAGTTTAAGGTTTGTGCCGCTACCGGCACCACGCTCAAACGATTAAACCTGAGCAACTGTGGGTCGTAAAAATAGACGTAGTGTCCTTTGACCGTGTCTCTCAAACAGTGCTTAAGAGAGCGCCACATGTTCGGCCCGAAGCAATGGCCTTCAAGCACGATGATGGCATCAAATTGATTTTCTGGTCGGAGGTGCACAGCCTCCACTAACAATTCAGGAAATGTTTCGTTGAAGATTCTGGCACTGCTAGATCTTGGCGTCTTCAGTTGAGCGGCCTGGGCTGCCCAGTGGCAGAACGCATGGAAAGTTGAAATTGTCACTGCATTTGAAGGATTATTGGACCCTTCACTTGTGACATTCTGGTTGTGCACGTTTCGCAGATGCAAAGCCAGCATACGCGAATGATTGACGAGCAGAACTTTTTTGCCGGCGGCAGCGAGATCAAGAGTCAGGCTATATGCGGTTTCTGCTTCACGAAGACCATTGCCACAGGAGACATTTATGGTACTCACAGTTTTCATCAGAGTGGTGAGCTCTTCCACCATATGTGATTTCTCCGTATTTACCGGCCATTCAATCAACTGAACTGAGCGTTTTTGCATTCGTAAAGCCCGATAGAGGCTGGTGCGCATGAAATTGGCCAGGACGGAGTTGAGTAATCCTTCAAGCAAATCACGCACCAGCTGCGACTGCAATCTGGCTTTAAGGCGAATTAGAAGCTGTTTAGTTTCAAGAGTGGTCAGCTCCAACTTCAATGCAATAGCGCTGCTAGTGCATGGGGTGCCGCCGTAAAAGCCATAAAGTAATTTAGCAGCGTTGAACGAACGCCGGCCTTCTTCGGTGATGCTCATTTGCTTGCTGAACTGCTCGAACAGTTCAGCGCAGACCGGCGCGTATCCTAGTTGTTCAAGCAATTCCACTGTGAGGCTCTCACAACCAACATTTTTTAGCAGTGTTGAAAGGGTGGTGGGTTTTCCATAAATGGTTTCCAGCAAACTTTCAAATGCTCTCACTTGCACCATCTGGCCAAGATTTTTAACCACGACTCCGGGTTGTGGTTTGTCGAAAAAAGATGGCAGAGGCTCCAGCAAGCATGCTTCGGCTACGGAGGCTGTGGCTCCAGTCTGAGCCGCTGCAGTAATGATTTCAACCATAATCTACCCCCTCGATGCATGAATCTATGCATGCATGCTAAAGGTGGGCGCACTGATTTGCACTGTGCAAAAGCACAGACTTAGTTAGTGACAATCACTATTTGCGATTGTTTTTGTTCTGTTTTTCTGCGTCAGCTTCGGCCTGAAGCTTTTGTTCGATGGTCAAAGTATCTCCGCGCACTACTGCAGGCATTGCCGGCACTACAGCCGGAACAGACTCAACAGAAGGAGTTACGACTTTATTATCCGTGACAACCTTATTGGTTTCAACTTTATCGCTGGTATTGACCGGAGCATCTGCGCCTGCTGGTGCTTCTGTAAAGTGGCTTGAGATGGCGGCAGCTTCTTCGGTCTTGCCGTTTTTAGTCAACAAGGCTGAATATGATTTCACCAGGCTGGTTCGAATTGGGCTATAGCCTGCCTTGCTTCTGTCGACTTTGTCCAGACTCTCCACTATACCCTTGTAAAGGCTGTCGGCATCGGGCTTGCCAGCCGCATTGGCAACATCCGCCCATTCGAGCCTGGCTTTGAGGGCATCAGTGCTGGTGGCACCAAATTGCCTCTCTTTAATCTGCGCAACTTGTTGGTAGAACGAGACAGCGTCTTTGGTATTACCCGTTGTATGGTAGAGAATGCCCAATTTGGAAAGGGCATCAAGGCGCTGGTAGCTGCCGGAACCATCTTGCTTGGTAATGTATATGAGAGCGTTTTTGTAACAAGACTCAGCTTGAGAAGTATGTTTTTGTTGAGCATAAACGTCTCCCAGAAGCGTGAGCATTTGCGGCATAGCAGTGTCGCTGTAACCCCAGATGGAATTGCGAATGCCGATAGCATCACGCAATAGCGCTTCTGCCATTTTTAAATCAGGCGGCTTGGCTGCCATTTTAGCTTTCGCTTGTTCAAACTCTTTAACCGTTTTGACACCAAGCATTTGAGCTTTTTTAGGATCTATTGTGGCAGTACCCAGCGCGTCTACAGACATGGGCGAATTGCCAGCGGCTGCAGCCGTCTGTGGTGTCATACCCGGTACCATGCGATAAGGATTGGTCATAGCATTAACGGTGGCCGCCGAGGGAACGCCCTTAGGCATGGCCATCAGTCCGCCATATTCCATCATTGCCTGGGCGCCGACAGCTTGCACCGCCACAAATTGACAGCCGATCAAATTTGTGACGGCCAGTAAAATCAAGCTTTTGGAATGCCAAATCATGGTCTCTCCTTTTGGCTGCCGAAGGCAACATGTACAGCACTGACAATTTATGCCCTTTGTTAAAAGGCTCTATCCAATTTACACTCTTAGATACCTTCTTTAAGTTAACCGACTGCCAATATTGTGAGTGGGTACAATAAAGAGTCGAATCACTTCTCAGGTAGCATTGTGTCCAGCAATCAGAAATCAGTGCGAGTAGGCGAGCTTCTGGTTGACGCTCAAATAATAAGCTCAGCTGAAATGACCGAAGCAATCCAAGTATCAAAGCGTCTCGGTGTGCCGATTGGTCGCGTTTTAATGATGAGCGGCAGCGTGCGCCATGATGAGCTGGCGGCCTCTTTGCAGATTCAACCCCTGGTGCGTGAAGGGCAAATTCCTTACGACGCCGCCATCAGCGGTCTCAAGCGTGTTCACCAATTGCGCATGACCATGGCTGATGCACTGGCACGAGAAGATTTGCGGCCTGACCTGGTAGACAATCCTGAATATCTCGGCGAGCTTCTGCTCGACTCCAATTTAGTCGCCCCAGAAGATATGGAAAAGGCTATTCAAACCAGTATGGCTTCGGGAATACCTCTCGGCAGCGCTTTAGTGTTGCAGGGTCTGCTTTCGCCAGCCTTATTTCCATCTTTGCAGCGCATTCAGCAGCAACTGGTAGAGGGCACTCTCGGTCGCGAAGAAGGTATTAAAGAAGTTCAGGATACTTTCGTTCACTGGCTTAAGGCCGAAGAATCTAAAGACCAGCCTGAAGCTGCGCTTCAACCAAGCGATGCCATTGCCGCCCCCGACCCGCCCTATCAAGCGACTGTAGCACAAGCGCCCAAAGAACCCGCCAAAAACAATGGTCAGAGTGCGCAACCTGCCGCCGTCGCCGCTGCCAGTGTCGCGCCTCAAGTTGAACCGGTCAAAGCCAGAGCCGAGGTGCAAGCAGTCGCCGATATCAGGTTGGTAGATCTATTGAAAAGCGCAGGTTTTTTTTCACAAGCAGATGTGCAAAAACGCTACGAGGCCATGCTTAAAGACCCGGTACGTTCGGCAAAATTCTTTTTAGAACTGGGTCTATTGGCTGAAGAAGATGTAAAAAATGCTGTGCGCAGTCACGGCCTCATGACCAAGGGCAGCCTCACCCGAGAAGAAGCAATTTTTGCGCTCAGTAGTTGCCGCACCAGCGATCTGGAAAAACAGATCAGTCAAGCGGGTTCGCCGGCGGCTAATAATGCCAAAATCGATCGCTACATGGACAAAGGTCAACGCAACGTCATGTCAAAAGTGATTGGCGGCGCCCTCTTTGGTGCCATCATCGCCGGTTTTACTTTCTCTAATCGCGGCAAAAAGTAAAAGCTTGTTATATAAGTAAAGTTAGACGCAGACGGCAGCGTCGACAATGGCGCCGGCCAGAGCGACTTTTTCCACGGCCAGAGTTTCTCGGTTGAAAAAGACAAGATCTGCAGCTTTGCCCACCGCCAGCGAGCCAATCAGATGCTCGGCGCCAATCGCTCTGGCAGCATTGAGAGTGGCCATTCTAACGGCCTGGGCGAAAGTACAGATTTCCCAACGAACCATATTTTGAACTGCTTGTTCAAGTGTGATTGATGAGCCCGCAAGTTCGCCACCTGAGGTGCCAACGGCAGCGCGGTCGGTGACCAATATGGTCTTCTCGGCGCCCTTAAGGCCAAAAATAAGTGCGCAAGCGGCTTTGTCTAAATGCAGGCCGTCGGCAATCAGGCAACATGTTGTCTCTTTGCTCAGAAGGGCGGCACCGACAGCGCCTAACTGGCGATGATGCAAAGGCGGCATGGCGTTAAATATGTGAGTGACCAGGCCCACTCCTTGTCTAAATGCGCGGTTAGCTTCTTCGAAAGTGGCATTGGAATGCCCGAGAGCGACTACTACTCCCTGCTTTTGCAAAAGTTCGATAGCCTGACCTTCGCTGTCGCCTTCGCAAGCGGCTGTAAACAGTGCCACCACAGGGTCGCTCAATGTTTTTACGTTGGCCAGGTTGAAAGGAATAATCCACTCGGGCGGGTGCACGCCAGGGCGTTGCGGCGATAAGCATGGGCCTTCCAGGTGTACGCCCACCATGCGGGAAAGCGGTTCGCCGTCGGTAGTTGCCGTTGATAAATCACGACTGGCGCCCTGTGATTTAAGGAAGGCCATGTTTTTCAGTAAATGATTGACATCTGCGGTTATTAGAGTAGGCAAAAAGGCGGTTACGCCGTGACTAAGTAACTCAGCGCGCATGGCTTTGAGCTTTGCCTCGCCGCCGGCGGCAGAAAGATCTTGCCAGAGGTCGCAATCAGGGCCACCGTTCATTTGCAAATCAATCAGGCCCGGGGTGACGTAACAGCCTTGAGCGTCAATCTTTTTAAATGCTTCTTCAGCAACCGCCAGGCCTGTGGGCAATTTGTCGCCAATATGGAGGATTTCGCCGCCCTGTAACCAGAGCCGTGTCATTCTTTGTTCTTCTGGCGTAATTAAATAACCGTTTTCGATAACCAGACTATCCATTGACATCCTTAACAAGCCGAAGTATTGACCCAGTTCTCTTTGCAGGCGCAGTTTTCTCAAGTATGATGGATGAAAGCTACGCGCAGTCTAGATTTTATTATCCTTCTTCATCTCTTTTAGATAAATAAGAGAACAGATCCCTACCAAAGGCTGCGTAAGATATACAATTCGTAGTTAGTTCTATGCAGTAGAGTAACGACAGGTCTATGCCCGAAATAAATTCTTCCAGCGCTTCTTCCACCTCACAACCGGCAGCTTCCAATGCGGATGCCGGATCGTTGACTTTAAAGCTTCTGGAATTGCAAGAGGCTATGGTGCAATCGCAAGAAAAAAATCTCATGCTTTCAGCGCAATTGCGAGAGCTTGAGAGGAGCAGTCGCGATGGCGAAGATTTAAAATCAGAACTGATAAACCAGGGTTTGCTGCTCACGGACAAAAGTCGTGAGAACAAACAATTGCATCAAGAGCTAGGACGAATCACCAGTCTGCTCGAACAGAAATTGCAGGAAGTGGAAGAACTTAGAGCGTCAGTGGTTGAATTAGGCCACCAGCTAAAAACTCGCGAGTCTGAACGAGATTTGCTGGCAGTGATGCTTAATGAAGCTGAAAACGCCGGACGCCGTCAATCGACGGAAGACACTTACCAGCAAGTTGCTAAAGACACGCCGGGCTGGCTAAAAGCCTTCAAAGGCAAAAGCAACTAAATCTTGAATTCAAATGTAGATGCCATTGCAAAAGAATTGCTGGCCGGTAACCGGCGGGCTCTTGGTCGCGCCATTTCACTGGTGGAAAACGGTGGCGCCGATGCCACCAGCCTGGTGCACGAACTGTACAGCCACACGGGCAAAGCACACATAATCGGCGTCACCGGCTCACCCGGGGTGGGCAAGTCGACACTGGTAGATGCACTAATAACCGAATGTCGTAAAGAAGATTTGAAAGTGGCTGTGTTGGCCGTAGATCCTTCAAGCCCTTTTACGGGCGGAGCGATTCTCGGCGATCGTATACGCATGCAAGGACACACTTTAGATCGCAACGTTTTTATTCGTTCTATGGCTAATCGTGGCCATCAGGGCGGAGTTTCACTGGCGACCTATGACGCCATTCGCATGCTGGAAGCATCTGGCTATCAAGTGATCATTATTGAAACCGTTGGCGTTGGTCAGTCTGAGCTGGCGATCGCTCAGCATGCCGACACAACTATTTTGGTGCTGATGCCCGGATCAGGCGATGACATTCAAGCAATCAAATCAGGCATCATGGAAATCGGCGACATTTTTGTAGTCAATAAAGGCGATTTGCCCGGCGCCAATAAATCTGCCAGCGAGATTACGGCCTCGTTAGAGCTAAATCATTTTCAGACATCGTGGCGTCCGCCTGTGGTGCTGGCCATAGCCGAAACCGGGCAGGGCATCGACCAGTTATGGCAAGCGGCCAAAGAGCACAAAAAATTCCTTACCGATGAGAATTTGCTCGACAAAAGACGCAGCTTACGTATTCGTGCCGAACTTTCAGAAATAGTGGCTGACATTGCCCGTCGCAATTTGCAAGGCTCAATGGACAGTGAAGCTGTGCGAAAAATTTTGAGCCAGATAGTCAATCGCGAAGTCGATCCGCATACAGCGGCAATCAATTTATTACCTGGTTTATTGAGCAGCGCTACAGCCCGCTCATAACTTGTCATAGCTCTGCTGAGCCACCCTATATAGTGTCTATATGCAATGCATGAACTTCGTTGGTATCGCCGGTGATGTGACCGCTTTTGCCAGATAAATTTGAGAATTCTCTAAATAGTTTCATATTCCCGCAATACGGCTGGTACTGGGAAAGACTTCAGTTCCTTACTGATATGTCATCAAGATCTAGTGCGATCGTATATGCACCAACTATCTCAAGCGGCTTGACGTGCGGGTATCAGCACAATAGGATGGTAACGTTGAACTTCACATTTGTTTAGTCGCTTCAACCTTTCCCTTATAACCCTCTACCCGCGCGGATTACTTTCGTGTCTAAAATTGCCATAATCAGTCAACCAGATCAGGGCGTCTTAATTGATGTCGGTGGTTGTTCATCACTTAAAGAAGCACTGGAACATTTGAGTTCGACTTTGCAATCTTCCAATCAATTTTGGAAAGGCAACAAGGTTATTCTTGGCCTCGGCGGCATCGAGCTGACTGTCGCTCAGGCAGCACAAGTTTTAGCGCTCGCTAAAGGCGTCGGGGTGTTTCCCGAAGAGGTTTATTCCAAGAACGAAAAGACTAGAAGTTCGTTTTTAAAAAATAGCGTCAAAGTAACCAGCAGCTTGCCCATGTCGCTGCCAAAAATCAACGTTGATATTCCCGCTGGTGGCATTCCTTTTGCTACTTCAGATGCCGACAGTGATTCAGAGTCTCACGGCAAGAATATCGTCCTCGATGTCACCATGATCGAAATGGAACATGACACTGTGGAAGATACTCCACTGCCTGACGCAAAAGTAGAGGTGGACAAAAACGGCGCGGTAGTCACTGTTGCTTTGCCCCAAGTACTGTATATCAAACAAACCTTGAGATCCGGCCAGGTGGTCAGCCATAAAGGCGATCTGGTGATTGTCGGTGACGTCAACCCTGGTGCTGAAATTTTGGCCGAAGGTGATATTACTGTCTGGGGCAGCCTGCGAGGTATCGCTCACGCTGGTATCGGCGGTAATACCGAAGCAGAAATTAGAGCGCTCAATTTGCAACCGATACAAATTCGTATCGCCCATGCCATTGCTCGCGCCCCCGACCGCCCTCGCATCACCTATGCCAACGGCACGGGCCCTGAAATTGCGCGTATTGTCGACGGCAAAATTCGCATTCAGAAAAACAAGATTGAAAACTAGAATTGCAGATCTAGTACCTGGATTTTTTCACAGTCATTATTACAAAGCCATACGAGGATACTAAATGAGCGGACGAGTAATCGTAATCACCTCCGGCAAGGGTGGTGTTGGCAAGACAACAGCTTCTGCCAATATCGGCGTCGCTCTTGCCTCCACAGGGGTGAGCGTTGCCCTGGTTGACATGGATATAGGTCTGCGCAATCTCGACATTCTGATGGGTCTGGAAAACCGCGTGGTTTACAACCTGGTGGATGTTGTTGAAGAGCGTTGCAAACTGCGCCAGGCTCTGGTCAAAGACAAAAAGTTGCCAAACTTGAGTTTATTGCCTGCAGCTCAAACCAGAGACAAATCAGCAGTCAATGCTGAGCAGATGAAAGCGCTCTGCGGCGAACTGAAAAGCATGTATGATTTCGTGCTCGTTGACAGCCCCGCTGGTATCGAACAAGGATTTCAAAATGCCGTAGCGGGTGCTGACGAAGCCATCGTTATCACCACTCCAGAAATGTCTGCCGTGCGTGACGCCGATCGCATCATTGGTTTGCTCGAAGCGCGCAAAGACGAAATCAAAGAATATCGCCTCGTTCTCAATCGTTATAGACCAACAATGGTGGCCAATAATGACATGATGAGCGTCGACGATGTGCTTGAAATTCTTTCTGTAAAATTGCTTGGCGTCGTGCCTGAAGATGAAGACATCATCATCTCCACCAACAAAGGCGAGCCGATTTCCGGCACCGACAACATCAGAGCTGGCCTGGCTTATCGCAACATCGCTCGCCGCATTCGCGGTGAAGATGTAGCCATAATGGATCTTGAGTCCAAGAATTCAACCTGGATCAACAAGATCGTCAGCTTCTTTAATCCCACAGTTAGAGTTTAAGGGGGGAGGTAACAGTGCAAATGCAAATATTCAACTGGCTCTTCCCGGCTAAAGGCGACGACGTTCGTTCTACAGCTAAAGACAGAATGCGCAGCATGCTGACCCATGACCGTCTTGAACTGCCAGCCGGCCGCCTGGAAACACTGGAAGAAGAGCTCATGGCAGTGGTTGGCCGCTACTTTGAGCTTGATAAAGACACAACTCACTTCGATCTGCAACAATATGAGCGTCGGGCCAGCTTAATCGCTAATTTCCGATTGCTTCGCTCCAAGTGCTAATTCTGATCAAGAGCATAATGCAGATTTCGTGACCTCTCGAGTCGCACCATCATCACTGATCCCGTCCGCTGTGCGGAGCCTGTTCAATGTCGTCAACGGCATCGATTTCTGGCTCCTCGGAGCGACGGGATTTTTGATTGCCGTGGGTCTGAACGTGTTGCATTTTTCGCAGCATACGCAGGGATACTTTGATAAACAGCTGAGTTACATGTACGCCGGCCTGGCCCTGATGCTGATTGTTAGCCGCATTCCCCATAAATTTTGGACGAATAAGTGGATGGTCAGCTTGATGTATATAGTCAATTTAGGCTTGTTGGTAGCCGTAATGCTCAAGGGTCACGCCGCTCAAGGGGCCCAAAGATGGCTCGCTCTTGGTCCAATTACTCTGCAGCCTTCGGAGCTGGCCAAGCTGGTGGTGATATTTTCACTGGCCGCCTGGTTGAGAAATCACCGCATCAATTCGTTTTTTGATATTTTCAAAATATTGGGCATCATGGTCGTGCCGGCGGTACTGGTGTTCAAGCAACCCGACTTAGGCACATCACTTACGTTTGGCGCCGTCTTTCTTGGCCTTTCCTACTGGTCTGGCGCTACGGTAATGGACATTCTCGTTTTAATTAGTCCTCTGCTCTCACTCATTCTCAACGCTCTCAATATAGAGTGGTGGCACATGTTTTTAGGGGCACTGGCTGTGGTGCTCTTGATTTTCTGGCGCACTTTCGACTGGAAAATTTGGCTTCGCCTGGCCATGATTATCGTGGTGATGGCGGCCAATTATGGCTGCGGCCACGCCCGTCCGCAACTCTGGGGCTTACTGAAAGAATATCAACAGAAGCGACTGACGAGTTTCGTCAATCCTTACGATGACCCCAGAGGCTCTGGTTATCATATTCTGCAAAGCTTAATCGCCATCGGCTCCGGGGGCATTAATGGCGCCGGCCTTGGACACGGTAATCAGGCCCAGGGTGCCTTTATTCCTGAACGCCATACTGACTTTATTTTTGCCGTAATTGGCGAAGAGTTAGGTTTCCGCATCTGTCTATTTATTGTCATTGCCTATGGCATTATTTGTTTGCGCGCTCTCTTTATCGCTCATCAATCGCGGGGTGATCCAGCGGGCGCGGCCATGGCCATCGGTCTTATGTGTATGTTTCTCTTTCACGCTTTCATCAATATCGGTATGACCATTGGCTGTATGCCCGTGGCCGGTGTACCCCTGCCATTTCTCAGTTATGGCGGCACGGCGCTGATTGTCGATCTTGTGGCCATTGGCCTGTTGCAATCGATTTATTATCACAACCCCAAAGAAGTGAAAGACGACTGGGGTTAGACTCTCCTGGTTCCAACAGTGTTCACATTGCCCGCGCATAATGAACATGAGAACCGCTGAGTGAACCCAAATTGAAAGTCGAATTAGTCATTCTTGTAGTAAATGCTTTTTCGACCTGGTTCATGACTGGTTTAATTTGGTTTGTTCAGATCGTTCACTATCCATTGTTCGATGGCATTGGGGCCGAAAACTTTCAACCCTATGCAAACAGGCACCGCCACCTGACTTCGCTTGTTGTGGCAGGGCCAATGTTGACCGAAATATCTAGCTCAGTACTGCTGGTAGCTTTTTGGAGCCGCGCTTACACCTGGTTACTATGGATCAATCTTGCCCTGGTCATAGCAATTTGGATTTCAACGGCATTATGTTCAATTCCGTGCCACGAAAAACTTTGTGCCGGTGGCTTTATACCCGCTACGCATCAATGGTTGGTTCTAAGCAACTGGTCGCGCACCTGTTTGTGGACTGTGCGCTCACTGATTCTGGCATTCGTGATTTGCAAGTTATTGACCGAAGCGAATTGATGACAATATCAGACCATCAAACAGGCACCGCCACGGGATTAAAGACAATTTCGGCATCAAAGGCGCCGGCCGGCTGATCGTGTAATTGCAAGAAGCTTTCGGCAATCACGCTGGGATCAAAAGCCGTGCCGGGAGCCACGATACCGCATATGGTGACCGTGGCCACGTGTATGCCGGATGAAGTTAACTCCTCGTGCAAACACTGGTTTAAGGCTCTTAGAGCCGCCTTGCCAACCGACAGGGCTGTGACATTAGCGGCCGGCTGTATTGCGTAGCCACCTCCAGTAAAAAGAATTGTGCCTTTGCCAAGACCTTTCATTGCTGGAATTACAGCCTGCGACGCGGTCAGGGCCGGCGTGACATTGACTGCAAGTGAGTAACTGAATTTTTCAGGGTCAATTCGAGAACCTCTTCCGGGGGTCAGGCTGAAGGCATTAAAATGCAGTACTTCTATGTCGCCATGTTTTTCTGCAATTTCAGCCAGACAAACTTTCAGCTCATCTAGATTTGAGACATCGAGATGCCAGGCTGACGCGTTTTCGCCTAATTCGGCACTCAGGGCGTCAAGCTTTTCACGATTGCGAGCGCACAGGGCAACATGATAACCGCGCCCCAAGAACGCTCTGGCCACCGCTTGACCCACACCTGCGCCGGCGCCGAGTACTACACATGTTGCCACTTCTTTAACCTCATAAGGATTCACTATTGAGTAATCCTAGTAGAAATTACAAGAGTTTCTCCCAGATTATCTTCTGGACTCGCCGCGTTTCAATAATTCAACTACAGCAAAGTCTTTGCCGTTCGCTGCTGCTTGACGCAAATATTTGTCTGCTTCTGCCGCTTTACCTTCGGCAATAGCGATTTTGTAATTGATTTCTTCATCTGGCCAGTCGGCATCAACGTTTTGCTTCTTAAGTTCGAAGATCAGTTTTTGAATTTTTTTGGCGCTTGCGAGATCGCCTTTGGCCAGGTAAATTTGCGCCAACACTTCCTGGCCGCACAACTGAAGCCTATCCATTTCTACAGATTTAGTGGCCAGCTTAAAAGCAGCGCTGATATTGCCGATTTTCAACTCGTTTTCGGCGGCCTTATGGTAAGTGTGAGAGTCTTTCTCTATAGAATTGAAAACTTGCCGGGCACGTGGATATTCGCCAAGGTAATAGTAAAGATCTTGCATTGACTGATCGTCGTCAGCGTCTTCTAATGAGTCTAGATGGGCAAGTGTGTCTCTGGCTAACCTATGCCCTTTATCTGTCGGCAGTAGCTGAATAAACTCAACAATCTCTGATTCAGACTCTGTAAAATCAGGATCTTTAGCGGCTTCAGTAACTTTCACCAGTCGCTTTTCCGCCAGCGCTCTAAAATCTTTTTCTCCGTGCAATCGCTTGTAGAGCTTTAATTCTCCATTGATACCATAGAGACGAATATGGTCTGCACCATCATTTTCAGAGGTCAGCATCTCAAGTTTTTTTTGATAATCAGAAATGGCCTGTTTATAGCTACCCATGGCCAGATTCAAATCTGCTCTGCTCTCGTACGAAACTGAATCTTGGTCGTCTTCTATTAGCTGATTGTAATCTTTGAGTGCTATGGCATATTGGCCTCTGTCGATGTAGTAGGCGGCCCTTTCACGGAGCGCGTCTGGCTTCTCAAAATTATCGTCTCCCGAAGCGGAGATTGTTTGATTAAGATAAGCCAGATATTTATCTTGCAAACCCAGCTTGTTGTACAACTCAGCTCGATCTTTGTTGTTGCTTGCTTTTGTATATGTGGATTCAGCGTCAGGCCCGTTAGATGCTGGAATGTCTTTTTCACTTTCAGCAAGATCGGCTAAAGCTTTCTTGTTATCTTTTAAATTGAAAAATACGTCCGCTCGGGCGATAAGATTCTCGGCTGTTTTTCCTACCATAGAGATCACGGTTGTGCGCGCTTCCAGCGCTTCTTTATAACGTTCGAGGTCACCTAATTGCTCAGCCCTATGCTCGTACCATTGAACGTGTTCCGGCTCCAGCTTAATCAGTCTGTCGTAGTCGGCTAAAGCATCTTCATATTCAAAAGAATTTTCAAAAGCAATGGCCCTTTTTTTCAGAGCCGCCAAATCAGTCGGGTCGTGTTTCAGCACCTCACTGGCTTCTTTGATCTTGACCTGATTGAGCTTTTTGTCGAAGGGGTCTGACTCCATCCCGCTTTGTCGTGCAAAAAATTGCTGCCAGGCCGTTTTACTTACCAGACGAGGAACGGCGAAGCAGGCCATGCCTACAGCCGCCACTGTGAGCAAACTGACAGCGATTATGAGAGACCACATCATTTTTTCTTTTTGGTTATTTTGCAAATTGATAAGTTCTCTCTACTGTTGGCCTTTGCGCAGGGTGGTAGAAATCATTTTACAACCACCCTGCCAGGGCATAGAATGAATTAAAGGCTCCCGGTGATGCTATGGAAAGATTTATACACAGGCCTACACGGCTGACCGTTTTGCTGACGCTTGCGATAGTGTCGTTTACCACTGCCACCTACTGTCAATCAAGTCCTTCTCGAACCGACGTATCGGGCACAGGCAAGCTACCGCTATGTAACTTCACAACGCATCGCCCGGCCTGCATTGATTGTCCAGACTTCTATGGGTACGCCGGTTTCGCCTTCGAGCCAGGTGAAGATGGTCACTTCACAGTGACTAAAGTATTTCAAAAAACGCCAGCTGAAATTGCCGGCCTGAAAAAATGTGACGAAATTTGCGGGCTGGAGATGTTGACGGGTCGTACAAGGCCCAGAGTCGACACGATTTCACTTATACAAGGCAATCCTCATGGGATGGCCTTATTGAAAGTCAGACGTCAAAAAGAGGATATTCAAATAACTCTGCAGATTAGCTGTTTGAAGCAATATCCTAACTCTGCGTTGCTTAAACATTTACGCCGTCAAAGTTACCTACAGCTTGGTTATCATCCGAAAATCGCTGGGCACGTACATAGTGAATGATTGGCAACGCACTTCAACATAATAATGACCTTTGACCCATGGAACGATTTATTCATTTGCCGTCAAAGTTGAAGCCGACGGCAGATTACTGGCACTGCTTAACGATGTGGATGAACACGAGGCGGCCGCACTTACATCGGAATGTTTAGCATCACAACACTAAAGCGGCGTAAGGAGAAAAGCTTTTTAACGCCACTACTTGCGGTGCTCAGCACCGAAGCGTTGAGCGAACTTGACGATTTCTATCACAGCCACCGGGGCCAGGGAGCAACCAGCAATAACTAACCAGTCTGTGCCGCTTGGTGGCACAGTGAGCAACACCGCTTGTAGAAGCGGAACGTACACCGCTGCAACCTGGAGGAGCAGGCAAGCCAGCACTGCACCCCAAAGCCAGCGGTTCGTAAACAAGCGATCGTCAAAGGCCGAGCGCTGTTGAGAGCGTGCGTTGAAGGCATGGAAAACCTGTGCCAGGGCCAATGTCATAAAAGTCATAGTCACCGCATGCCGCAGGCCCATGCCTTCGGTGCCGTACCAGCGCATGCCTACCATGAAAGCCACAAGTGTCGTTGCCGCCAGTAACCCACCTTGCCAGGCCACCAGGCCCACAAAATGCGGGTTAAGCAAAGCCTCTTTCGGATCCCGGGGCGCGCGCTTCATCATGTTGGGCGCCGACGGTTCGAGAGCAAGCGCCAGGGCGGGGAAGATGTCTGTAATCATATTGAGCCAGAGAATCTGCAAGGGCCCTAATGGCAGCGGCCAGCCAACTATAATGGCGACGAATACTGTCAGGATTTCAGAAAGATTACAAGAGAAGAGGTAATGCATGAACTTGAGAATGTTGGCATAAATAATGCGACCCTGTTCCACAGCACCAACTATGGTGGCAAAGTTATCGTCGGTGATCACCATGTCGGCCGTTTCTTTTGCAATCTCGGTGCCACTTATGCCCATAGCCACGCCAATGTCTGCCTGTTTTAATGCCGGGGCGTCGTTAACACCGTCGCCGGTCATAGCGATGATATGCCCCTGCGCTTGAAGGGCTTCGACGATCTGAAGCTTGTGCTCAGGCGAGACGCGGGCAAACACGGCTGCCTCCGCCACTATCTTCTGCCAACCGGCGGCGTCCAGATTAGTCAATTCGCTGGCGTGCACTGCCCGCAGTGCATTGCCTTTAAAATCACTATCGATGCCGAGTTGTCGCGCGATTTCAGCAGCTGTGGGCTGCTGATCACCGGTAATCATCACAGTGCGTATACCCGCCTCGCGACAAGTATTGATAGCAGCCTTGGCTTCGTCACGCAGTGGATCGATCATACCGACCAGACCGACGAAAGTCAGCTCTTTAGTAAGATTGCCTTCATTATAACCGGCGGCTAGTTCGCCATAGGCAAGCCCCAGCACTCGCAGCGCAGCACCTGCCAGCGATTCGTTTGACTGCTCCCATTTTTGCCGGTCTTCAGGTGTAAGGGGCACTACGCCGGCTTTTCGAAATTGGGTGGTACTGTCAGCCAGCAAGCTCGCCGGCGCACCTTTGACAAAGGCCAGGGTATGGTTCTCAGGCGTGCGATGCACGGTAATCATGCGCTTACTGACGCTATCAAACGGCACCTCGCTGATGCGCTCGAACTGAGGCGCAAGCGTGGCGACACTCATTGCTGCCTTTTCTGCTAATACTATGAGCGCTGCTTCGGTGGGGTCACCGAGTATGGTGTCATCTCCGTCGGCGCGCTCAACTTTGGCATCATTGCACATGGCCCCGATGCGAATGGCAAGGGCCAGGTGTGGGTCAGACTGCGCCTCTACGGCCTTGCCGTCGCTAGTGAACGTGCCCACTGGGGCATACCCCGTGCCTGTAACTTCAATTCTCTGCTGATCGAGCACCAACACACTCACCGTCATCTCATTTTTGGTCAGAGTTCCTGTTTTATCAGTGCAGATCACGGTGGTTGAGCCAAGCGTCTCAACAGCAGGCAGGCGACGAACGAGCGCCCCCATACGCGCCATGCGCTCCATGCCAATGGCAAGAGTCATGGTCGCCACAGCCGGTAGGCCCTCAGGTACTGCTGCAATGGCTAGTGAAATACCGACTTCCAGCATGTACAAAAAGCCATTGCCGCGCAGCCAGCCCACAAGAACGATCACTGCGCAGAGTACCATCACGATTAAAATCAGCAAACGACCAAGTCGAGTCAGTTTCTCTTCCAGAGGCGTAGCGCGAGTGGTCACTTCATCGATGAGAGTGCCGATTTTGCCCATTTCTGTTTGCGCGCCGGTGGCCGTGACCAATAGACGGCCGCGGCCATCTGTCATTGTGGTGCCCATGAAGGCCATGTTGAGCCGGTCTCCCAGGGCAGCGTCTTTATCTGTGAGCGTCTCGGTGGCCTTAATAGTCGCGTTCGATTCACCGGTTAGAGCAGCTTCCTCTATTTGCAATCTTGCGCTTTCAATAATCCTGCCGTCGGCAGGCACCCGTGCCCCGGCGGCGAGAATTACCAGGTCACCCGGCACCAAGTCTGCAGCAGGGATCTCGCTCTGATTGCCCTCCCGGACCACCTGGGCCACCGGCACCGTCTGTTTTTGCAAGGCAGATAAAGTCCGCTCCGCTTTCCATTCGGTGACGAAGCCAATCAATGCATTGAGAAAAATGACCACTAGAATGGCCCCGGCCTCAATGTGATCACCCATGGCGAAGGCAACTAAAGTGGCAACCACAAGCAATGCGACGATCAGGCTCTTGAACTGAGCAAGCAAAATAGCAAGAACAGAACGCCCGGGCTTTTGTGACAATGTATTGGGGCCATATTGCACAAGACGTGCGGCGGCTTCTGTGTTCAGTAGCCCGCGTGTCGTATCAGTCTTCTGAAGATTTGCCACCTCGTCCACAGGAAGAATGTGCCACGCTTGCCCCGACTCCTGCACCTGAACGCCGTTAGTCCCAGGTTGAGCATCTGCCTTCGACAGATTGTTGGTTGTTCTGTCAGCTGCCACAAACACATCCTTAATTTAAGCCATCATCGCTTATTGACGGTTTTTAGCATTTTTACCTGGCTGTCGTAGTCAGCTAAGGCCTCATTGTGTTCAGATATGATGACGAAACATAAGAGGAAATCTATTGACAGCTAATGACCATCAGGAAGATCACGCCCTGGGCAGTATAGCCTGGCTGCGAGCCTCGGTGCTCGGCGCCAACGACGGCATTGTTTCTACCTCCAGTCTGTTGCTGGGTGTGGCGGCAGCCAATACTGACCACCACCTTCTACTTATCACCGGTGTAGCCGGTGTTGTCGCCGGTGCAATGTCTATGGCTACCGGCGAATATATTTCGGTCAGTTCTCAAGCTGATACTGAAAAGGGCGCTTTAGCTAAAGAAAAGGAAGAAATTCGGGCCGACTTCGAAAGCGAGTTTAAAGAACTGGTGGGCATTTATCAGCGGCGTGGGCTTGAGCCGGATCTGGCAAAAAAGGTGGCTGAGCAACTTATGGCTCACGATGCACTTGGTGCCCATGCCCGAGATGAACTAGGCATTTCTGAAGCTTATCTCGCCAGGCCGGTTCAAGCAGCTTTGGCCTCGGCAATGAGCTTTGCCCTAGGCGGTCTCCTGCCACTGCTGGTAGTGCTTGCGGCACCGCGACATCTTCTTTCGGCAGCAATAAGCATTGCTTCTTTATTTTTCTTAGCTGTTCTTGGGGGCCTGGCCGCCAGAATAGGCAAAGCCAGCGTGCTCAAAGGAGTTTTGCGCGTTATTTTGTGGAGTGCCCTGGCGATGCTGGTCACAGCGGCTATTGGTGGCCTTGTGGGCAAAATTATCTAACTGTGATTACTTAATCTAGAAGAAACTTATGCAGAACATCATCTGCCTTTTTGCGCGCCTCGTCCATGGCCGGTGTCCGCAGCTTGATCATTAACTCATCCATCTGCAGTTGCACTTTAGCCGGTGCTGAAGTTACCAGGCGGAGATCAAGAGTGCGATTAACTAAAGCGGTTAAGACAGCCGGCTTCTCGCCTGTAAGAGCGGCGCCATTTGTTCGCATGGCAAGATTGATATCGCGAATTGTACTGGTGCCAAAGCTGGTCAGATTGCTGCTCTTCAAAGCGTCAACCACGTGCTCACCTTGATGTCTGCTGCCGGTCAGTTCACCGTCGACGAAAGCAAATTTAAATTTGTTTGGCTGAATAACCAGTTCTTTGCCATCGTTGGTGATACCAGTAAAAGGTTGCAATTTTTTTATACCGGTAAACCAGGTTACTTTTTCACCTTGTTCTTCCAGCACGTGCTTAAAAGCTTTGCCCATAAAAGGTGTGTCTTCCACGAGCAATATGCCGTCTCTACCGCCGCCAGGCAACATTTTGGCCAACCTGCCGCGACTGGCGGCAATTAAGCCGATGGTGGCTGCAGCGCCACCTACAACCATGGCAGTAGTGCCGGGATTTTCATAAGCGTCTTCGAAAAGAGCGGCCACAGCTGACTGTGGTTTTGCTTTTTCTACAGCATCACTGGCTTTGTCGACTTGATCTTTTGGCACAATAAACACACTCGGGGGATAAATATGTTGTACGACTTTAAAAAGCTGCTGTCACTGAGGTTTATACGCAACCAGGATTAAATCGCGACTTTAATATCCGCGGTAAGCGCGGCCTTGAGCCACGGCTTTTACGCCCGGTACATTTTGCAGCGATCCATAACGGCTAGTAGCGTAGCGAATGCCGGCAATCATATTGTCTACCGGGTCAAGAATATTCTTGTGCCCAGGTATGGAATAAGAATTGAAAGTAGGTCCGATTGTTTGCATCAAGCCTTTAGATGGAGTGCCTTTGCGAGCATTTGAATCCCAGTTGTTGACGACATTTGGATTCCAGCTGCTCTCTCTTTGCACAATCAAATTCACTGCCGCCAGATTAGCAGCTGTCACCGGCACACCAGCTTTCTCAAGGGCAGTTTCGATTAGTTCGCGTTTCTCGCCCTGAGGAATATTGCCAGTCACTTGCTGTTCAGTGTTCTGTCTGTTCATGGCTACGTCATAGAGACGCTGACCGGCATTACTTAATTGCTGACCCTCGGCAGATGTTACATCTTCTCTAGTGACGTCCTTAGGTGGTTTTCCGGATAAAGCGGCCGCCGAAATAGCGCCGGGATTATCACCAAATTTGCCTTTGAGATCGGCAATCATGCTCGATACCATGCCTTCCTGGGCTTCTTTCGGCAAAAGATTGCGCAGTTCTTCTTTGTCCGGCGAGACGCCTTTATCCATCTTCGCCGCCATGCCTTTTAGCTTGGCGAGAAACTCGGGATTTTTCAGTTGTTCAGCAAAGCCTTTCGATAGCTTACCTTCCCTTATAAGCTTTTCAATCATGGCCGGATCTGGCGGATCGCCCAAACTTTCAAGAAAACTGGCGATTTGCCTACCTGAAAGACCATAACGTCCAACCCTGGTGTCGCCGTCTGGGTGGCGTCTGACAGTTTCATAAGCAGCATTGCGTTCCGGTTTCCACAAACCGGCCACGGCTTCTTTAACGCCCATGTCTTTGTCGGTCTCGTTAGGCTGTCTGGGCACGTCGCGTGTGCCAAAAGATCCCATGCGCTCAGTAGCGGCACGAGGCATGTCTACACCATTGCTTCCATTGAAGCGGTGAGTCTGCTCAATGCTCTCCCTTGTTTCAGGTGTAACGTGTTTCATTTCTTTAGCCGGTCTGAGATTCTGTGAGCGCTCAATTTCCGGTGAAATTACATTGTCCTGATCGTTCAATTCAACGCCATTGGCTGCCTGGCTATTGTTTGTCTGGATACGCTCTGATAGATATTTGACCAGATCGTCCGCTGCTTTTTGTTGAGCATCGGTAGGGTTGAGCTGACCATCTTTGCGTTCGATTTGTACTTTGATATCTTTAGAATTAAGCTTTTCTGGATCGCCGTTCATCTCTACGCGGCCATCAGCTTTGACTACGAAGTGCGGTTGGGCTTTTGCCGGCTTGTCCAGGTCTTGCATTTCGACATTGATTTTCGGCACGCTTTTGTCAATGGCAGGGCTAGACTCAATGCGATGTTCAGGTGTAAGAGCGCTGTTGTCCACAATTGCCCCAGTGCGGGCCAGTTCTGATGGTGGCTTGCTAACGTCAAATTTCTTCGCCGCCACGTTCTTGGGATGGATAGGACTCATCTCCAGCTTTTGAGGCGCGGCATTGTCAGTGCCGGCGGTTTTCAAAACCATGTCAGCGCTGGATAGCAGGTTGCCGGCCTGGAAAGCGAGTGGGCCAACATGGCCTACTTTGACGTGTGCTTTCTCGACTTGTTTATCGCCGTCGCCTGCTGATTGTTTGCCTGTGGTCATTACCGATCCCTAGCGGTTAGTACGTCTATATTGTTGAATATAGACCCTTATTCAACAATGGGGAAATCACGTAGGGCCACATGGCTCCGTGCGTACTTCCCCCACAGACAGGTGCCTGCACCCGGGGCATAATGGAACTCCCCATTCGAGACGGAAAATTTTTTCACAAAGAGCTGACCCGGTCCGTGGCATTTTGCCGCGCACTCAACTAGTCGCATATATAAGGATATGCCTGGAAAACTATCACCCTGGAAAGCGGCACCATATCTGGTGCCGCTTTGATATTTTAGTTTCCGGCTCTAAGTGTTAGCGTCCGACTTCGGCACGTGAGCCGACACCATGCTTTCTTCACTACGTTCAAAAGCTTCTAACTGTGACGAAGGTACATTCATGCCGGAGAGTTTGCTGCCGTATCCTAGCGTCACCATGCGATCTTGCACGGCGAATATATCTTCTACATAGCGAGCGAGTGCGCGGCCCTGAGGTAAAACTTGTTCGACTGTGGCGCTGAGGAAATAGTCGGCGACAATTCCGCCGGCAATGTTGGCAGTGCGCTCGGCGCCCCATTTTGTGGCGAAACGCAGGCTTAGTGGAGCGCCTGGTTTAGAAATTACGCTTAATTTGCGAGTGAAACCCTGGCTGTTCATATCGATTTCGCCGATCAATTGGTTGAAAGCATCTGGCCCGCTTGGCAGTTGACCTTGCATGCGTCCGGCGGGCACGCCCAGCTCTTGCGATAAAAGCTCCACCAGCGAGGCGAAAGAAGCAACGCCCTGCAGGTCAATAGTTTTTCCTGATCCGTCAAATGTCATAAACTTGTTCCACTGGTTAGATGAACGGTTGTGTTAAACAATCCAAATGATGCCAGTTATGAGGGAATTCTTCAAGTAGAGTAGTTTTTATGCAAGCAGAAATTGTCCCCCAAAAGAAAACTGGCATGGCCCTCATACGCGAATGGGCCGAAATGATCAAACTGGAGCATACCGTCTTTGCTCTTCCATTTGCCCTCTCCGGCCTGGTTCTGGCGACCAATCACCTGCCTTCCTGGCATACGGTAATTTTTACCATCCTGGCTTTTGTTGGGGCGCGTTCGGCTGCCATGACCCTCAATCGCTTAATTGATGCCCGCATTGACGCCGTTAATCCACGCACAAAAGACCGCTCGATACCAGCCGGGCGCATTAAGCCAGGCACTGCTCTGCTTTTTGTTGTCGCGGCTTTTGCCCTGATGCTGGCTGCTGCCAGTCAACTGCCCCTCATCTGTCTGCAACTTTCTCCTTTTGCCGTTTTCTGGTTGAGTTTTTATTCATTCACCAAACGCTTTACCTGGCTCTGCCATATCGTGCTTGGTATCGCTCTTGGTGGTGCGGCTCTGGGCGGATGGGTGGCGGCTGCGGGCACCATTCACGGTGCGGCACCATGGCTTCTGGCATTTGCGGTGGCTACATGGGTGGCTGGATTCGACATAATTTACGCCTGCCAAGATGAACAATTTGACAGCGAACAAAAACTGCACAGCATTCCGGCCCGGTTTGGATTGAGCAAAGCTTTACTGATCTCGAGCACGCTGCACGTTGTCACCGTAGCCGGTTTAATCGGCCTCGGTTTAACTGTAAAACCGGCCGCTGGAGTGTTTTATTATGTCGGAGTCGCCCTTGTCACACTGATGCTGATTTACGAACACAGCCTGGTTAAACCGAACGACCTTTCAAAAGTGAACGCTGCATTTTTCACCACCAATGGTATCGTTTCCATTGTCACTTTTTTCACTATTTTGCTTGACCGACTAATGCGCTAAACAATAAATGTTAGAGGACCATTTCAAAACAATTGACTTCACCATCTACGGTGCCTAAATAGACTTTATCTTTGACAATCAATGGTTGCGAATCTATCTGTTTGTGTAAAAAGCGTTGAAAACGCAGTTTTCCTGAAGCAGTGTCAAACCCTTCCAACCAGCCTTCTTTACTGGTGCAGATGATGTTGGCTCCAACCGTTTCAAGAGCACCGGCCGGTGCCCCTTTGAGCGGTGCCTTCCATTTTATTGTGCCTGAATATTTTTCACAGCAATAGAGCCATTTGTTTTCACTGGCGAACATCACCGAAGTAAAAACAATAACGCCACTTCTCTGAATCGGACTGTAAGTAGGATATTCCCAAATTAATCTGCCGGCTTCGGCATCTAAAGCGAAGTAGACGCCGCCCTGGGTGCCGACATAGACTGTATCGACAGAGGCTGACGGCGTACTGACGATACGACCGTCGGCCACGTATTTCCAGTTTAATTTACCGGTATGGGCGGCTATTGAATAAACGTGACCGCCCCTGGTGCCAAAATAAAGTGAATCACCATGCACTCGGGGAGCCGCCACAATAGCGTCAAGTGCGCTGAAGTGCCACAGTCGCCTGCCTGATCGCACATCAAGGGCAGTGACCTGACCCTGGCGGTCGCAAACGACGACAGTTTTGCCGGCTACCACGGGGCTTGCCACAACTGGTGCGCCACCTTCCCAACTCCAGAGCATTTCACCGCTGCTCGAATCCAGGGCCTGAGTTTTGCCGCCACTATCGCTGAGCAGCAGTTTGCCATCAAGATATATGGGGCTGGTGAGAATAGGTGCGTCAGCATTAAAGTTGAATGCCGGTTTGCCGCTCTCAGCTGCGAAAGCATACAGGCGGCCGTCGGTAGAACCTATATAAACAAGCTTTTCATCCTGACTGATCACGGCATTGGCAGACCAGCCGATAGGGCCGTGGGTGGGGGCAGTCCAAATAGCCGCTTCGCCGGTATTGGTTTTAACCGGCGTCTGCTCTCGATCCGGCACCACCGGTCTTTCTTTATAGGCGGGCGTAGATTTTGGTGTGGTGATAAAGAAAGGCACACCGGTGATAAATACTTCTTCGCCGCGTTGGCCTTTCTTTATCAGTGGCTGATCACGGTTGCGCACTGCATGCTTATCTGGTTCTACAACTTTGGTTGGTGGGGCCTTAGTCGGCGGTGGCACAGGTGGTGCCGCAATATCAGGCAGTGTTGATTCCGCTGCTGCTGCTGCTGCTTCAGTCTCTGCATCAATTTCGCGTCTAACTGTAGTGCGGGGTGAGAGGCCCATGCGGGCAACACGCATTTCGAAAATTAAATCGTCGACTATGCCAAGCACGTCGGTCATCGATTTATAGCGGTCATCGGGTTGCTTCGCCATCATGCGCTTCACCACCCGGTTCAGCACTTCAGGAATTTCAGCATTTAACCGTTTTGCTGATGGCACCGGTGCATTGGTGTGCTTCATCGCCATTTCGATCATGCCCTGAGCACGGAACGGCAATTGACCTGTGCACATTTCAAAAAATAGAATGCCCATGGAATAAATGTCGGAACGGTGGTCTTGCTGCTCACCGCGGCAAAGTTCAGGCGACATATAAGCCGGAGTGCCCATGCCTTTAGTGGCCGAATTCAAATAAACCCGACCCACCAGAAGGCGCGCCAGACCAAAATCGCCAATTTTCAGGTCGCCTTCATTGGTGATAAAAATGTTGTCGGCTTTAATGTCCTGATGAACCACGCCCCTTTTATGGGCGAATGACAAACCGGCGGCCAGTTGTTTCATCCAGTTGAGGCAATGCTCGAGCGGAAGCGGACCCTGAGTTACCCTGGCGGCCATGTTGCCCCCGGGTAGGTATTCCATGGCGACAAAGTGGTGATCACGCCCGTTCTTGGGCTCAGCGCCAATATCGAAAACGGTAACAATATTAGGATGATCGAGCTGAGCGGCCAGTCTCGCTTCTTCCTGAAACACGTCTACATTCTTTTTGTCAGCCATGAGGCTGGGAAGAAGCATTTTAATGGCCACATCGCGCAGCAATAGTTCATCGCGGCAACGATAAACAACTCCCATGCCACCCACACCGATCTCTTCAAGCACGGTATAGTGGCCGTCCTCCAGTCGATCTCCGCGAGCAAAAATTCTTGGGGGCATACAGGATTATCTTATGGTAATCACGAGGTTGTAAGAAGGCGCTAAAATGAGGCTGTTAACTTCAGGACTTTACCATGAGCCAACCTGCATTAAACCAGTTTAACAGCACTTGCCCGCTTCCTGGTGACGGCGCTACCGCCTCCGGCCAGGCCGAACCTCAATCACGCATGGTGGCTCAAGCCCAGGCAGTCTTGCAGGAAGAAGCCGATGCCATTTTACGAGTCAAAAGCCGTCTGGGCCCAGGTTTTGACAAAGCACTGCTGCTTCTGCTCAGCTGCAGCGGCAAAGTCGTGGTTACAGGCATGGGTAAATCAGGCCACATAGGCTGCAAAATTGCCGCCACATTTGCATCAACCGGCACTCCGGCATTTTTCGTTCACCCCGCCGAACTGCGCCATGGCGATTTTGGCATGCTCGATGAACGCGACCTAGTGATTGCTCTATCAAGCTCAGGCGAAACCCAAGAAATAAAACTGGTACTTGAGCCCATCAAAAGACTGGGCCTTAAACTGATTGCTCTGACCGGCAATCTAAATTCCACGCTGGCTAAATATGCCGATGTCGCTATTGATGTTTCTGTAGAAAAAGAAGCCTGTCCTCTCAATCTTGCGCCTACCACTTCCACCACAGTGGCCCTGGCCATGGGAGATGCCATGGCTATGGTACTCATGGCCGAGAAGGGTATTGAAGCTGAAGATTTCGCCAAGAGCCATCCAGGCGGGGCGCTTGGGCAAAAACTGATTACCGTCGAAGGCATCATGCGTTATGGCTTCGATGTGCCGATAGTTTCACTTGATGCCACTCACGAAATGGTTGTCGATGAGATAGGCAAAAAAAAATTGGGCTTTACCGCTGTCTGCGAAGACGACGGCAAGTTGCGCGGTATCATCACCGACGGTGACTTGCGCCGTTCGCTCTCTAAATATCGTGAGCAAGTCTTTGAGAAAAAGGCTCGTGATTTGATGACCGGCTCGCCCAAGACAATCGCATCGCAATCGCTGGCTGTAGAGGCTTTAAGAGTGATGGAAAAATATTCGATTTCAGATATTTTGATCGTTGACGGCAACAGCAGACCGGTTGGTTTGATCGATTTAAAAGATTTGCTGCGCGCCGGCATTATTTAGAAAGAAAGATCTTTTGTTCGGCTTCACGTCGCACTAATATCTGCTCTTTGCCCGCGCCCAGATTTTCGTCACGGTAGGGCACTCGTGAGCTTGTGGTAAGTCTCTTGAGCTCGTCGGCCGACAACGTCAAAATGCAATCTCCAGGCGCGATTGTAACCGTGTCGCACTCAGCTCTAATGGCCATGGTACCGCCGACCTTACCGCCCAGGGCCGTGGTGCGAAAGACTTTGAAGCCCAGTTCAAGCAGTGCACCGCGCACGGCCGGTGCGCTGGAATATGTGAAAATCACTCCACCATCTGCCAACAGTCGGTGGTAATGGCGGAACAAGTCGACGGTCCAGAGCTCAGGGACTTTCTTCGGTGAAAATGGATCGTGAAAAATCAAATCATAGCCGCCCATTTTTCTTTGCGCTTTTTGAACAAACAAACGCAGGTCGCAAATGAAAATTTGAAATCGAACGCTGTCAGCAGCAATGGTGCCACCATTAAAATCGGCCAGATTAACGGCACTATTTTTAAAAGCCTGAGCAATTTCACTGAGGCAGGGCTGATCTACCACCTGTGGCAACAGTTCAAGTACTGAACCGTCGATTTCAATGCAGTCTATGTCGAGGCCAATCTTTTGGTTTTTTTGGTTTTTTTGAATATAATTGGCCAGAGCCAGGCTGTTGTAGCCCAGGCCAAAACAGCTATCTAATACGCTCAAACTGTGGCCAGCAGCCATTTTCTCTTTAAAATACTGGCAGGCAGGCTCGACGTAAGTGACCATGGCTTCGGTAAATGCGCCGGCGCGGTTGTGATAGAGTTCGTCGAGTTTGCTTTCGTGCAATGAAAAGGAGCCATCACTGGTAGTGGCTAGACTAAAGTTGGTTTTATTCATGCTCATTATCATTCTCTGCACCAAGATCAAGGACGATTTTGCCGAAATTCTCATTGGCTTCCATCATTTTATGGGCCGCCGCTGCGTCGTTTAGCGCGAATACTTTGTCAACCACAGCTTTTAACTTTCCCTGACTAAATAGAGGCATAATTTGACTTTCAAACTCTTTTGTCACTTGTGATTTTTCTTCAGTGGAGCGGCCGCGCAGTGTCGTTCCTTTAACAGTCAGTCTTTTCGAGAGCAAGGTACCGAGGCTGAAATTGCATTTGGCACCAGCCAGCAAACCTACGACCATAATGCGTCCTTTGCTGCGCGTGCATTTTAAATCTTCGGCCACATAGTCACCGCCCACAAGCTCCAGCACTACGTCTACACCGCCCCCGCTAATTTCATTGACCGCGCTTTCAAACTGTGCGTTCTGCACACAAATGACATGGTCAAAATATTTTTTCAGCTCTTCAACTTTACTCGCTTGCCTGACTGTGCCGATAGATATCACACCGAGGGCACGGGCCATCTGTGCAGCAGCAATGCCCACGCCACTACCCGCGGCACTGACAAGGAAATATTCTTTTTCTTTCAATTGAGCCTGAAGAAAAGCAGCATCATAAGCGGTAATAAAGGCTTCAGGAATGGCCGCCGCCTCAAGCCAACTGAGCTCAGCGGGAATATGCATGGCTGTGGCACTTTCAACGCCTAGATAATCTTGATAGGTGCCGCCGGCGGCCAGCCCAAATACTCTGTCACCAGCTTTAAAATCTGTTACTTGCGCTCCCACAGCTTCGACAATACCGGCATACTCCAGGCCAGGCACATCAGGGCTGGCGCCGGCAGGAGGTGGATAATTGCCTTTTCTTTGTAGTACATCTGCTCTGTTAACAGCAGTTGCTCTAATTCTGACAAGAATTTCACTGTGGGCGCAAACCGGCTTAGACCGGCTCTGCAACTGCAAAACATCGGGTTCACCTGGGGCAGTTATGACTATCGATCGCAATATATTTACCCCTGACTAACACGTATAAATTCTCAACATAACAATCAAGGTTTATTGTCTCAATATTGCTCGACAAGTGGTGGTTTGCACTTGTATTCTTATTGAGTTATGAAGATGAAGACTTTAGAGAAAACGCAACGCGATACATTTGATGCCGAAGAACTGTGCGAAATGGCCACAGTGCACTATCAATCTGTAATCGAAAACTCTGTAATCGAAAACTCTGTAATCGAAAAACCGGCTAAAGACATCTGGGACAAATTGGGAGCAGTGGCACCAATTGTTTCAGGCATGTTGATTTTTGTCATGGGCGGTTGGTTCACTTATACATTTAACCAACAACAATTGCGTTTGCAAGAAATTCAAACAATTGAAAAATTTATTCCCCACTTAATGGGCAACGATCAGAGCAAAAGAGCGGCCATTTTAGCCATTTCATCGCTCACCAACGCAGAAATGGCGACTAAATTTGCGCAGATTTTCTCCAGCCCCGGAACGGTTTCGGCCTTACAATCACTGGCGGAGAACGGCACTGAAAAAGATAAGAGCATAGCTACCGACGCCCTCGCCCGTGCTTTGGAGAATCTGGCGGCGCGTGAAAGCCGCCTTAACGACATTGAAGTTGCTTTCAATAAAACAGCCACTGAGCGGGTCTCCAGCAATTCGAAAAATGACGGTCCTGCCGATCAAATTGACGAAGCGCAAAAGCTCGAGCATTTAGCTGTAGTTTGTCGCGAAAGAGGTCATCTGACCGCCGCCGAAGCTCTGCTTAAGCAAGCAGTAAATGTCAGGCTTAAGGCCACCGGCGACAGTAAAGATGCGGTCAATACACTGAGAAAGTTGGCGGAAGTTCAGCAGGCTCAGGGGAATAGCGCTGAAGCGGAAGAAACCAGCAAAAAAGTCGCCACGCTTGAAAACAAGCTCAACCCGTCGGTAAAAGAGCCGTCAGCCCCATCACCGCCTGCACCTCCAGCGGTCAAAGCAGTGGAAGAAAAGCAAGAAGCTAGACCAGCTCCGCAACCTACTGAAGCTAGTGAAAAAGCCGGCAGTGAGCCAAAACCTGAAGCCGAAAATAACTGATCAATTTTTGATGTATTGATCCCAGTATTCAGTGCGCTCTTTCCAGGCACAGCTTTCGTTGCCGCAGATTAACGTCACTTTAGAACCTTTGGTTTCGAGGGCTGAATCGCCGGCGCCGTCCCAGACTGATTCGGTCATCTCCACAAATTTCTCGAAAGACTTAACCGGCTTCTGGCAGGTGGGGCAAGGGATTTTGCCATTTTCGATGGCATTTTTTATAGTCGAAAGCGACACTTTCTCCTCCAGGGAATAAATGACAATTGCTGCCGGTAATTGTAGTCGATACCGTTAAGAGGCGCGATCAGCCGTGCGCATCCGCGCTAAACTACTTCTTATGACAAAAATAACCGCTATTCTCGCTCTGGCCCTGATTATTGCCTGGCAATCAACTATTAATGCCCCGCTAGCTTCTGCACTTGACGGCGATTTGCAAAACCAGGCCAACGAGCTCTTCTGGCAACATCACTATCGCAAAGCACACAAAGTCGTGCTCGAAATTCTCAAGGACGGCAAACTTTCTTGCGCAGATCGCGCTCGTTGCCTGACCAATCTGTCCATTTGCGAAGCCCAAATGGACGAAGAAGATTGCCAGAAGCACGCTCTGGCAGCATTAAAACTGGCCGACCCAAAATCTCTAACATATGCCGATGCCACGGCTATCAACGCTCGCTGCCTGCTAATGAACGGTGATACAGAAAAAGCGCAGAAAGCCTACGAAGCGGCTATTCGCGTCGCTACTGCCTTGCAAGGTGAATGGGGCACTGATATAGCGCCTTTTTATGAGGGTCTGGCGGCATGCTGTATGCGCCAAAAAGATTTTGCTAAAGCAGAATCGCACTATTTTAAAGTGGCCAAACTCGACCTGATTAAATACGGTCCTGATGAAACCCACCTTGCCTGGAGCCTAATGAGTCTCAATGCTGCTGCCAGAGCCCTTAAACATGATCAGTTAGCCACCACCATTTTTAAAAAAATGTTCTGGAATTTTCGTCATCAAAACGAACTGCGCATTTTGAGCGAGTATAAAGAAGTATCTGATAGCGAGGCATTTAAAGCGTCGCTTCGAGCACAACTTTACGGCACCGAAGGTGCCTTTGGTAATAGAGAGCTGGCACTAGATCTCATTAAAGATGGCATTCCCGAAAGCGCTCTGGCCAATCCTATTGTTCGCCCCAAAACTTTTGATCACTGGTTTAAAGAAAGAATTGGCAGAGACCGCGCACCGGGAATGGCATTTTTTGATCCCACAAAAAAACTCAAGGGCATTATTGTCACCGTGCATGGTCTTGGTTTATATGGTGGTGCCTTTACACCATTTGCCACGCGCATTCAGCATGACGGCATCGGTGTAATTTCCTTTGATGTGCGCGGGTTCGGCAGCTACCGCAACGATGAGCTATTGCAGCAACTAGACTTGCGTTCCACAGTGGCCGACATCAAACGCATTTTGACTGAACTGCGCAGCGATTATCCGCATACACCACTGCTAATACTTGGAGAATCAATGGGCGGGGCGGTCGCCTTGCGTATCGCCGCTGAGGCACCACACCTGGTAGACGCAGTAATTAGCTCGGTACCTTCCGGTTCGCGCTATCAATCGAAAAAAACCGCTTTAAAAGTCGGTTTGAAGTTTCTCAATAATAAACACACTCAATTTGACGTCACTAAAGATGTTGTAGAAAAGGCCACCTGCAAGGCCGATCTGCGCGATATGTGGGAAGGAGACGAACACACGCGCATGAAACTATCGCCTTCCGAGCTTGTCAATTTTCAGAATTTCATGGGCGACAACGTCAGAGCAGCGCAAAAAATCGACAAAACTCCAGTAATCATTTATCAGGGTTACAGCGATAACCTGGTGAAACCGATGGGCACACTGGCTATCTATCAAGCTATTCCGCAAAAAGATAAAGATCTGATTTTTATCGGCAGGGCGGAGCATCTAATTTTTGAAGAAGGCCAATTTGATGACGTCATTTACAATGGTACTCTAGGCTGGATCTTGAGGCATTTACCCGACAAAAATACAATTTCAGCTCAAGTTGAACCTTGTGATGAGCCGAAGAAGACGCAGAGCCATGAAAAATAAAATTAAAAAGCTGGTTGTTTTGAGCGCCATTCTGCTGATACCGCAGGCAGTGCGCGCTCAGGGCAGCAATAACTATCAAAACTGGTATCCACAAAGCATAGCTTTACCCAGTGGGCACAGTTATCCCTGTGCCCTTACAGCCTTACCGTCCAATCTTGAAGGCGTGCCGGCTCCTGAACGTGCTTTCATCAATCATATTTACGCCATGCTTCTGCAGTGCGTGCAAGCGAAAACTATAATGATTGACTCGCTGCGGCGAGATAGTGCAGGTGGCTTTACCCAGTCTTATGGCACCTACTATGCCAAAACCACCCAGGCAAGGCAAAAGATTATGGCTGAACCAGTACCTGGTGGCCTTCAGGGTTTTAGAGATGGAGTAGTTAGCGCCATCGACCAGCAGATACTTTTTTTCGGCAAAGCGTCAAGAGCTAGAAGTGCCGGTAAATCATTTCAGGAAATTATTGGCTATCCCGAAGGTCGGACTGCTTCCAGCTTACTGATTCAGGCCTGGGGTGCTATGCAATCGCGTTATCCTAATCTGTCTGCACCAGTGAAAGATAGCGCCTACCACCATCTCTGCGCACTCGATTTGTTTTAGCGTAGGCAGTTTTTAGCTAGGCAGTTATTAGCGTAACAATGCGCCATTAATTGCCCACCACTTCCGTGGCTTAGCTATGATCAAGGCTCTTTGAGGAAATTATGAACTCGTTTCAAGTGCATCGTCGTTTTGAGACCAAAATGACTATTCGAGTAGCCACTTATGACATCGATTATGCCAATCACGTCTCCAATATCGTCTATTTCCGCTGGTTGGAAGATTTGCGATTGCAACTTCTGGAAGAAAACTTTCCTCTGGAAGAACTGATGAGCCAGGGCTATATGCCGGTATTGGCTTCGTCATCTATTGAATACAAAAAAGCTGTCAGACTTTTTGATCGGCCGGTGGGGCACATGTGGATCGAAAGATTAGGCGCTGCCAGCATGTACTTTGTCGGCGAATTTCTGGTGGATGGCCAGGTTACTACTAAAGCCAGCCATATCGGTCTTTTTGTCGACTCAAAGACGCAAAAACCCGTAAAAATTCCAGCGCAAATAGTAGAAAAATTTGCTAATTATCGAGGCACTTAACTTTGACCGACCAGGCTGCTCCTAATCAAAATACAGTACTTGTGACAGGCGCTACATCGGGCATTGGTAGAGCTGTAGCACTGGGTTTCGCCAGAAATAATTATGCCGTGGCGATAAACGGGTTTGGCCAGGAAAACGAAACTAGTGCGATTTTAGACGAACTTAAAGCTAGTGGTGCCACAAAAGCAATACATGTGCCGTCAGATATGAGTCAAGCGGGTGATATAGAAACATTGATAAGCACTACGCAAGAACAGCTTGGTTCCATTGATGTATTGATCAATAATGCCGGAATTCAGTACACCTCATTGGTTGAAGATTTTCCTGCCCAGAAGTGGGATCAAGTCATTGCCATCAATCTGACGTCGGCATTTCACACCATCAGACTGGCTTTGCCGATGATGAAAGCGCGCAATTTTGGACGCATCATCAATATTGCATCGGTGCACGGTCTGGTGGGCTCGGTGCAAAAGGCCGCCTATGTGGCGGCTAAACACGGAATTATCGGTCTGACTAAAGTGGTGGCACTGGAGAGCGCTGAGCAAAATATTACGGCAAACTCGGTTTGCCCTGGATGGGTGCTCACCCCTTTAGTGGAAGCTCAGCTTCAAGCAAATGCTAAAAGAGATAATGTCAGCAGTGAGCAAGCAGTGCACAATTTGCTTCTGGAAAAACAGCCGAGTTTGCGATTTGTACCCTTAGACGAGCTTTCACAACTTTGCCTTTTTCTCGCCTCACCTGGTGCTTCTTCGATTAATGGTGCGGCCTTACCCATAGATGGCGGCTGGACCGCACGATAATAGTCTATTTTGGAAATCCCGATGAAAAAAACTGTTTTCTCTTTAGCGGCCCTGGTGTCTCTTTCTTTGTCGCCGGCGCAAAGCGCCCCGGCGGCCAGAGATTGCGCTACATCATGTAAAAGCTGGCTCACTCGCGCTGACATCAGTCATTCGCGTGTGGGGGTGGAAGTAATGGAATTGCCTTCGGGCAAAATTGCATTTGAAAGCAGCGGTAGCAAAAGATTTACGCCGGCCTCCACCGCAAAAGTGATTACAACTTCTTGCATATATGACTTGCTAGGTGCCAATTATGTTTATCGCACAAGACTTTTGAGCAATGGCGTTCTTGATGGCGGAATTTTAAAAGGCGACCTGATTTTAGAAACCAGTCAGGATCCAAGCCTTAAACGCAATGACCTGGTTAAACTCGTGCGCGATGCCGGTGTCACTCAAGTTGAAGGCAAAGTCTATGTGGCATGCCCGCCGGACGGTCATGATAATTATGCCGTGAGTTGGTTAGCTGAAGATTTTGGTCAAGACTGGATGCCGGTTTCATCAAATCTGGTGGTTGACAGCAATATCGCTTATGTTAGCGGCATACCTAAACAGCTGCGCGTCACCGACACCAGATCGACCGGCATTGCGGTTTTAGACACGCTGGCGCAATCGGGAATAGGCTCTGCCTGGCTGTCGCTTGATCCCAATACCAATATGGTAAGCGTCAATCGCGGTACCGCCTATAGTAGCAATGGCAAAATCGACGCATCAATAAAACGTGATGGTCCATTCGTTGTGGCTAACCCCGATGCTTACAATGCGGCCATTTTTCAATCAATTTTAAATGACCAACACGTCAATGCCAGCTATCCGATGGTGACCACTTTCGGCTCATACAAAGAAGCGCGCACTATTTTGTCAGAGCATGTCTCTAAGCCACTGTCGCAAATTATTCGCCTCTGCCTGCACGAAAGTGACAACCTTTATGCTCAACAGTTACTGCGAACTATTGCCCTTGCCGGCGATACCAGAACCACGAAGTCGAAAAGTAAAAGAGTTGACGCCCGCACTCTGGAAGAAAAAGGGCTGAACAGAATCGGCGAGTGGCTTTCTTCTTTAGGAGTACCCGGCCGAGAAGTGGTGATGTTCGACGGTTGCGGCCTCTCCCGCAAAGACTGCCTCACTCCCCACGCATTAAACCTGGTCTTGAAACACATGTCGGGTGAAGGGCTTGATGGACCCTATCTCGATTTACTCAAAGCCACCGGTGAAGGAGCCAGCTCTTTTCGCTTCAAGACCGGTGCTATGGACACCGTGCGTGCCATAAGCGGCATCTTGATCAACAATTACAATCAAAAAGAAGCAGTCACTATTATGATCAATGGTCATACACCGTCGGTGAAAGACTTGCGCATCGCTCTTTCAGACCTGATAGAGCGATTGAAGAATTCTTCCATCAGTCGCTCTGAGTCTGCACCCCCTTCTGGCGGCGCAACCAGTAATGCTGTTGCTGTTCCAACACCTGTTAGAACTCATACTCAGCCGCAAAAGCGTGGGAGCGGACGCAGTCAGGTTCATCGCACAACAAAACGCAGGCACTAGCCTCGAGCTTGGCTTTCAGTTTGGATGTGAAATACTAGCGGACTGCGTGATGAGCGACAGCGCTTAAATTGGCCGCTAGAATCGTGTGACTTTCAGGTTGTTGCTGATCTTCGTAAACAGCCTTAATGCGCTTTTTCAAAGCCAGCAAAGTGCGTGGCAATTCATTTTTGACGCCTTCTCTAACGGCCCATTGCGGTACAAAGAAACCTGGATCGATAAACATGCTGTAGGTCAACGCTGTTTTAGTGCCGCCTTCAGCTGGGCTCATGTCCCAGAAACCGCGAAAATCTTTGAGTGTGCCGCCAATGCGTTTGAATTCGATACGGCCGCCCTTTTCAGTTTGTTCGTAGCGTGACTCAACGGTGTAGGCCATTTGTGGCATGAACGGAATGGGAGCGGTATCAAGAGTCATTTTCAGAACCGAAAAATTAGCTTGATCGGTAACTACTTCTACTCTTTTGACACGCGGAGCAATGCGACCGGCGAACTCAAAAGGGTTGACCATGATTGGCCAAACTTTGTCGGGAGACTGATCAATAATGATGCGGCCGGTGACATATTTTTGCGCACCGATTCCCTTAAGGCCAACCACTACTTCGCCACGGCCCAGCTTCTCGAGATTGGCCTTTTCTTCAAGAGCTGCCTTTTCACTGCCGCTCTTGTCGACGCTCTCAGCATATGACGGCACCACCGGTGAAGTCATTGTTACAGTCAGGGCGATGAGCAAACTTGTAGCAGCGCATTTGGCCACTTGATGAAGACTAAAAGTCATTATTTCTCCAGAACACTAGCCTGCAGCCTAATTTCAAAACGTCGTGCCCTAATTTGAAATTATGCAGGATGACGACTTCTATAGTCGACTAAAAGATATAAGCCGTCAAGTGCACGACCAGCATAGCGCATATATCTTAGCAACCTCGCAAAGGTGCACCATGACAATCGAACGTAGTATCCGCTAGATATCAAGCGGAGCGTCGATCGAGAAAGTTTTATCTGCGTGGTGAAAAAATATTCAGTTTATTGACCGTCGAGCTTATATCACCGTATCTGGTGGCAAGAGCTAAACCTAACTGGTTCTGCTTTCACCGCCTGATAGATTTTTAGACGTGTGCCTATCTCTAAATGTTTCTCAGGTGCAATGAAAGTTTGCAAGTTTTATAAAGAGGATTGGCCTTGACTACCTCCCTCAGAGTATAATAGGTGTCGCAATTGCTGCTGTCCGCTTGAGGACAGTGGCACTAGTAGTACTCAAGAGGATACGAGATGCCTACCTTCGATAAAGATCAGCAGCCACTTTTCGCCAGAGAAGGTTTATTCAGGCAGAAATTGAATCAATTGCGCACTGGCGAAAACCAGAATCCGCGTACACCGCCGGCTGATGCCTCCTCGCGCTATCGCGAACTGGAGCAAGGCAGCTACATTTCTAATGTCAAAGAAAGTCTCTCTAAAGCCGACCCCGATGAAAAAGACCGTGCAGCGCTTCTGGATAACGCCACTGAACTCTACAATCGCTCGGCCATCACCACCATTATTCGCAATGAACTGAAGCGCTCTAAGCGTTACAAGCACAATCTGAGCCTGCTTGTGCTCACCATTGATGACCTGGACACCGTGAGCCAGAAGCATGGAGCAGCAACTACTGACTCTATTATCAAAGGTGTGGCCACCTTCTTGATGGGAATCATCCGTGACGTAGACATCCCTGCCCGTTACGACAGAAATACGTTCCTTGTGCTCTGCCCTGATACCGAGCCTAAAGGCGTCAGCATTTTGGCCGAGCGCATTCGCAGCAAAATCATGCTCACTAGAGTTTCAGACGTCGGGCAGAACTGGCACGTTACTGTCAGCCAGGGTATTGCCGGCTTCCCGGGCGCTGCTGTTAAGGGCGAAGAACTCATTGAAAATGCTGTGATCGCCGCTAATACGGCCCTCAAAAACGGCGGCAATCAAACCGTTATCGCCGAATAGAAGCTGCTCATAATCACCATTTGAAAGTAATGAGGACCTCATCGAGGTCCTCATTCTTTTTGCCGGCCAGGCGCAATTGCAAGACAAAAGCGCACTGTTCATCGTTGAGCCTTTTACTTTTGAAATAGAAATAGGTCTGCTTGGCGAAAGCAGTAAATGAATGTTCAAAGAGCATTGATGCTTCAACCAGGTCATCGAGAGGTTTTTCTTTCTCTATCGCTTCTTTTTTGCAATCGTTTAGAACTGCTTCTGACAGCAGCCCGCAGGCTAGTAAAAATTCTGCGAACGACAATACTTGGGCAGTTTCATTTTTATATTGTTCTGCCTGTGAAAGTGCCTTTGACAGGCTTACGGCCGACGCTTTAACGCGAGCTAAAACATAGATGGCATCTTGAGCTGCTACAGTGCCCTTGCTGATCATGTCGTGAAGGGTCAAAGCCTGATTTAACTCCACATCAGATAAAAGCTTCATGCGCACCAGCATTCGCCCAAGTGGCACTTCTTCGCTAATTCCTTTGTCTAGTGCGCTCAAAAGATCAGATTGTATCACCAGGCCGGATAGCAGTAGCAGTTCGCCCAGGCGCATAGAACTTGACTTGCGCGCAGTCATTGTGGCAGCAATCAAAACGCCCCTATTACTTGCCGATTTGCCATTATCGGATTTTGCCGCCATCACAGTTTGAATGGCATTCAGTGCTTGTTCGCGAGTAAGCAATTGATCGCGTAAGAGTGATTGTGAAACCAGAGCGACAAAGGCTGTCTGTTCGCGCACCAGTCCTCGCAGTGCGAGCACTCTAGCCAATTGCAGCCCGGTGGTATAAGAAGCGTTCAAAGCCTGCTCCAAAACCGCTTTGTCGATTGCACCAGCTGAAATTAAGATTTCACCAAGTTTGTTGGCGTGATCAAAAAATTCGCTTTCAATACCTAGCTTTTTCAAAGCTGCATTTAAATCGATGCTATCCGAAGCCACGAGCTTCAATGCCGCCACGGCATCTTCTTCGCTAATCAGATGATCGCGCACAAGTGACTGCAAACTGAGAGCTTGTTTGAATTTCTCTTCACTGAGAAAAGCAGATGCGATAAGCACACGACCAACAGGCACACCGGTTTTCAGAGCCACAGGCATAGCATCGGCAAGTTGAGGCAGGCTTACCAGCTCAGACTTCACTAAAAGGTCGCCCACCAGAATTTGAGAAGCTCTTTTTTGCATCATCAAAGTCTACCGTACTGTTCTAATTTTGCTGTCAATACGCCTCAGCTGAACTGCGATCTTTTCGGCCTCGGAAGTCCGCCCACACTGTGTCAGAAAGGCTTTATAGTGGGTGAGAAATTGGCAAAGTTTAGGATCGTCTTCTGGATTTTTTGAGGAGATTGTGGCGATCGCTCGTTTGTAAAGCAGTTCTGCCTGGGTGGTGTTGCCATGCCATTGATAAAGCCAGGCCAGATCGGGCAGAAAGGCAGCGAATTTCTCTGATCCCGGGCCGGCAAAACCTTCTTCATAGCGCATCGCCAGCTCGTAGAGCCGTTCTGATTCGAAAGCATGGCCGCTTTTGTGTTCGAGCAAGGCTAAACCCACAAGACTATTCACAAGGCCGGGATCCATATTGCTATTTTTCTCAGCAATTTTCACAGCGGCTTCAAATGCTGTTTTTGCCTGATTAATTTTGCCGTCTTTAAGCAGTTGCCTGGCTTCATGATCTTTTTTCCACCATTCCTGCGCGCCAATGTCTGTAGCGGGCTCAAGAATCTCACCGAAAGTGGTATCAACGGCGAAGGCAGGCACTAAAGAAAACACCAAAGAAAACACCAAAGAAAACACTAAAGAACGCATCAAAAAGTGCATATTTGCCGCAAGCCGAATCACCAGTTGCGCCAATTTCTGCAATCTATTTTTCCTTCGTTTGCAGCTTGGCCAATCTCTGTTCAAACGGCACAGCTTCTGCCGCACGGCCATTTTCTTTAAGCGTATCAATTACATATTTGAGAATGATTGGAAAATTGGCATGATTCTCGCCCTTGTGTCCCGGTGCACTCTTCGACAATTTCTCTTCCATGGCAGCAACGTGTGCAGCTGGATTAGCCAGCACTCTAGCTTTAAGATTTTCGGCAGGTAGATCGTCGCCGTACACTGGTGCAACTACTACGGGTGCTGGTTTAACTGGCTCCGGCGCACCAGGTTTGGTGGCCCCAATCGGTTTAAAATCTTGAGCAGTTTTAAGATTGTCTTGCAGCTTGGCCAGAAGCGCCTTGAGTTTGTCGATTTTTTCTAATAACTCTACGTCTGTTGCCGTATTAGCACTCTCTTCTAAGTCAAGAAAAGCCAGCACTGCAGCTTTACCTGCACTGACCCCGGCTTTATCCAATGCCTGCATTTCAGCCAGTATGGCCGCGCGCTCTTCTTTGCGCAGGCCTTCTTTCAATTCATAAGTCTGCAGATCTAATTTGCCGTCTGCACCGCTTCCTTTAATTACGCTTACAGCCACTTCTTGCAATGAGTTGTTCAAAGCCTCACCCACGGTGGCAATGGCGCTGCGGCTCAATGTAATTACGCGATTGTCTTTATTGAGACTGGTATCGACAAAGGTTATTTGCGCTGATTTATATTCGACCGGAGCCGCTTCCAGAGCTTGATCAGCCAGGCGCATCGCTTCTAATTTGAGCAAGCGTTCGCTTAAAGTCGTATCGAGCACGGTGCTGATGAAAATCTGATTATCACGCAGTTGAGTATTGACCTTTTTCGGCCGCACATACTGACCTTCACTTAAATAGCTAGCGACGCGCTTCGAAGGATCAAGAATAGCGTCTTCTTTGATCTCCAGAGATTTCAGCAGTTCATCTTTTGAGACCGACCCGGCGCCAAAGGCTTTAACATCGCCGGCTGTAACAGCTACTTCCTTATAAGTGCTGAGTGAAGTCGAACTGTAGAAATAAACAGTGACACGAGAAACTTGCCCCGGCGCAAAATCCATCAGGGTTTTGGCTATCAGCACGGCCTCGATTTTGCAGTCGCTGGCGTTAGCCTTGGGGTTCTTATAAGTGGCTATCTCGATTTCATCAGGGCGAACCCGAGCATTAATACGGATGGTTGGAGCGAGAATTTTGGCCTTTTCCACTACCTCCACCGCTTCGCTGTCCGAAATCAAAGCCGCTGCCGCTTGTGGCAAGAGCCAGGTGAGAGCGCAGCTGAGGGCGAAGCCGGCGCTGAATCCAGGTAAGTAATTTGAGGTTTTCTGCAACGGACGCTCCGGACCTGATTAATTTAATGAGCTACAGTTAACATTCTAGTATTTATAGCGATTTTTGCCAATATTGCGACGAAAGATGCGGCCAAAAGCAGGCGGGCATCCCTAGCCTGCCTTATAAAGTCTGATAAATACTGCCAGCCGATCTCTATTCGAGATTAAAACCGAGTGAACAGCCAAGCTTGAACCAGAAAGTATCTTTCATACGGTCGACCCGGGCCTGAGTTTTGAACAGCAAGTCGCGACTTTGCTCGTGAGTGAGTTGCTCGGTTTCGAGGGCTTCCTGCATCTCCGTCAACTGAGTTTTCAGTTCGGTGGCAAGCAATGCTTTGTTGAATAGCTCGGGCATGTATTTGAGTTGATCAGCGTTTGCCGCGATTTGCAAATCAAGAGTGCGAATATCGTATTCGCGATCTTTAAGCTTCTTGCGCAAAAGCGATAACTCACGTTGTTGAGCCTCGACTACGTGTTGCAGTCTGCTGTCTATTTCGTCTTCTTCAATAATGCTTTTTAAGATCGGAGAAGCGGTTGACTTGAAAATGTCTCCACTCTGGCCGGGAGAAAAGTCAAACAAATCAAATTGGGGCATGACTGGCTGAGATTGTTCTTCAGCTAACGCCAAAGATGCTTCTTCTTTAAGAGGAAATTCGATCAAGTTGGAAGCGGTAAGCAGATCATGGCCACCATCATCCATACTGATTTTCTCTATTTCATCACCGAATATTTTGTTGAGCAAAAGTTCGAGATGCTGAACTTCAGTGTTCATATTCAGAGGCTCAACGAAAACTTCTACTTCAGTTGATGTGGAAAAACTTTGCATGATTTCCTCAAAGAGACCGGAGCGTGACAACCTGATATGACTACAAGTGTCAGCGCATAAATGTTATCTCAGCAAGGCTAAATTGTACACAGTTAATCTTGTGAATTAACCAGCGCAGAATATATACGACAGTCTAGATTGACGCTGTACAGTAAGACCCAGACCGGGTCTTACTAGATATAGGCAGCCCGGAAGCACTCCTTAATTAAGCCCTTCACTGCTTGGCAAGGGTGCCACTGAGGACGGTGACAGCACGCTTGGGTTGGAAATATTTATTCATGGCGGCATCGACTTTTTCTTTGGTCAAGTCGATGTAATGGCTGGAAATATTGTCTAACTCGGCTGTGCCCAGGCCTAAGAATTCAAACTCAGTCAACACACGGGCGATGCCCAGTGAAGAAGAAAGACCAACTTTAAACGACCCTAAAGCGCGGCCGCTTTCTTTAGCCAGATCATCTTTGCTGATGCCTTTTCCAAGATAATCATTCAAGGTAGAGTCCACCAGTTGCAGGGCCCGAGCAACGTTGCGTGGGTTAGCAGAAAGAGACACAGACCAGGGGGCGCCACCGAAAGCGGTGTCGGCAAAAGTGGAATAAATTCCGTAAGTCAAACCGGCTTTATCACGCACTACCTGACCAAGTCTTGAGGTAATAGTGTCTTGACCAAGAGCGGCATTGGCTATGCGTGCCGCATAGAAGTCTGAGGCTGCTCTTTTTACGGTGCACGGATGAGCCATAACAATATCGACGCTGGCTTTCTCCGGCAATTCCACTTCTACACGAGTGGCTTTAGCGGGCAGTGCGCACTCGGGCATGATAATGGCGGCAGGTTCGTCGCCTTGCCAGTCACCAAATTGTTTTTCAATCATTTTCAGTGCCTTATCTACATCTATATCACCCACCAGGGTTAAAATCGTGCCTTTCGGACTGAAGAGCTTTTTGTGCGAAGTATGCAAAGTTTTGCTTTGCACAGTCTCAAGTTCTTTCAATTGCTCATCAAAATCTTTGTCATAGAACAAATGATCTTTAGGGTAGAGCGACTGTCTGAGCTTGTTCCAGGCCATAGCTCGAGTATTCATTTTCGATTCCACTACCCGTGCCTGCCACTCGATTTTAGTTTTATCGAGTTCGTCTTCTGCTAACAATGGATTGCGAATAACGTCACTGAGCAATTCTAAATAATGGGGCAGATCTGACACCACTAAATGAGTGCCAAGGCCCACACGGTAGTTGTCGACGAAGAATTCGAGACCACCTGGAATGCCCATCTCTTCGAGGTTCTCAGCAATTTTCAGTTTGTCGTATGACTGTGAACCGCGAGGCAGTAAGTCACCGATGATTTCAGAAATGGAACCAGGAATATGCTGGCTGAAATATCGGCCGGCTTTAATATTGATTGCCAGACCGACTGATTCAGTACCGGGATTATTCATCAACAGCACAATCATGCCGTTAGGCAAGACCACTCTTTTGACTTGTTTTTCGTAGGTGCTGGGAGCGGACGATTTGAACTCTACGGTGACCGGAGTGGTTTTTATGTCGAGAAACTCTTTGACTTGATCGGCAGTGTAGAGTTCTGTAGCTTTCTCTGGCGGGCCAGCAGTGACCAGGCCCTCGCCGTCTTGACCGGCGTGATCGTGGTCATCACTGTCTTCTTCGCATTGCTCGTTAGCGCCGTCTTCTCCTTCACGAGGAATGAAGTAGCCGATGGTGCGATTGCTTCTGACAAAATAAGTCTTAGCCACACGCATAATATCTTCTTTGGTGACGGCGTCAAAGCGGTCGTCATAATTCATCAGCCAGTGCCAATCTGCTTTTGACTCTGCTTCACCAAGCATGAATGCCAGGCTCGAAGGATCGGCTTTAGCGAGAATGGTGCCTTTTAAATTAGAGCACTTGATGCGATTGAGCTCTTCATCGCCTACAGGTTCGCGGGCCAGGCGCTCGAGCTCATCGAGCAGTTCAATCTCTACCTTAATCGGGTCAACCCCAGGATTCACAGTAGCACCGATGATCATCAAACCAGGATCTTTCAAATCGTCGTGACGTGCGAAAACTTCCGCTGCCATAGAAGTATCGATAAGTCTCTTGTAGAGTCTGGAACTGCGCTCAAAGGAACTGCCTAATAGATGACGAATAGCAGCTAACGGATAATTGTCGTCGTGGGTGGCTTCGGGTACGTGATAGCCAATCCAGACACGAGGCATATCACCAGCTCTGGTAACTTCAAACCGACGCTCGCCTTCTTGCGGCGGCTCGGTTGTATAGACCTCAGGAATAGCATGAGGAGCGGTGGGGATAGTACCAAAATGTTTGTTGATTAAATCCAGGGCATGATCGGTGGTGAAATCACCCAGCGCAATCACCGTGGCATTATTTGGCCAATAAAAAGTATTGTAGAAATCACGCAAGCGAGACATTGGCACGCCTTCTACATCTGAGCGCCAGCCGATTGTGGGGTGGTGGTAGGGGTGTTCGCGAAAAGCAATGGCATAAAGTTCTTTTTCCAGAGCTTCCTCGGGATGATTCTCACCGCGCTCAAGTTCGTTGCGCACCACCGACATTTCGCTATCATGATCTTCTTGTCGCAATCTCAAATTGCGCATACGATCAGCTTCCAATTCCACACACATCTCTAGAAAATCATTCGGCACCACTTCGTAATAACTGGTGCGGTCGAACCATGTGGTGGCATTCCAGTAAGCACCAATTTGCGTGAGCAAGTCATCAATGCCGTTGCCGCCTTCAGCATTGTGATTTTCAGTACCCTTAAAAAGCATATGCTCAAGAAAATGCGTACTGCCTGTGTTGCCAACAGCTTCGTTGCGTGAACCTACTCTATAAACAACCAACAAAGTAGCTACCGGTGCGCTGTGATTTTCAGCGATTAAAACGCGCAACCCGTTTTCCAGCCTGAACTCGCTCACTCCCTTGACTTCAGACACCTTTTGCGGTGTAACGGGCGAGCCCTCTACTTTCTTGACGGCGTTTACCATTGCTTTGCTAGTTCCTTACTTAATATATAGAAATTCTCAGGGTCTAAGATACCGCGAAGAGGGCATCAAAGGCTCGTAACTAGATAAAATTGTAAGATGGTCTCTATGCTTACGCCACAGAATCGACCAAAGGCCATGTTATCCGCCGCCACAGCCGCGCTGCTGCTCTCCTTTGGCCCAATCAACCTTGGCCCGGCCCTGGCTGAGCCGCAAACTTTTACTGCCGATCAGGCTACTGAGGCGGTTTTTGACGGGGCAAAGTGGGCCAAACTAACCAAGGCCGGCTCAAACGCTTTCATTAACTCTAATTTTGCCGCTGCCGAGCGCAATTTTAAGGAAGCCCTTGAAGAAGTCAAGCTGGCACCGGCCAACGATCTGCGCATTGCCGAAAGTTTAAACAACCTGGGAGTGCTCTACGTAGCCAGGGCTCAAGCGCCAAAAGCCGAGTCGTATTTTGAAAAGGCTGCCAGGGTGCGAGAGGCTGCTCTAGGTAGTGGCGACAAAGATGTAATAGCCGGCCAGAGCAAACTGGCGCAATTCTATTTGACTTATGGCAAGCGCGATAAAGCCATGCTGCTAATCATCAAAATTGCCGACTATGGTGATAGCGAGGCACGTCATTTAAATGAAGTGGCTACGTCTTTTAAAAAATTGAGCGCTTACTATCAAACTCACCGTAAGTTGGAAGAGGCTGAAATCGGCGTCAAGCAAGCGGAGGAAAAGACACTGAGCGAAATGAAAGCTCAAGCGGTAGAAACGGCGGTAATGCTGGACGCCGTGGGCAATGCCGTTAAAGACATAAGCGGCGAAAAAACCGCAGCACTGGCAGAGAGACTGTTTAAGTCTGCGCTGGCACTGCGTCAAAAGACTTTGTCGAGCGAGCACGCCGCTCTGGCGTCTTCTTTAGAGAATTTAGGCCGATTATATCTGAACCAGGGTCGTACCGCCCAGGCTGAGCCTCTGTTGAAGCGCGCCTACGAAATATCACTGGCAACACTAGGTGAAGGCCGGCGTGAGACACAGATGCGGTTAGATTATTATGCTCAAGTTTGCACAGCTCTCAACCGAGCCGGTGAGGCCGAAGCGCTGTACCGTAAAGTTCTGGACTCTCAAGAAAAAGGGGCGAAGAAAAACTCACCTGATCTGCTGGCGAATTTTGCCGCCCTTTTAGTCAAGCAGGGCAAATGTGCCGAAGCAGTGCGCTATTATGCCCGTGCGCTGAAAATTCAAGAATCTCTGAATGGGCCGCAGCATGTCTCACTGGCAACGTTGCTGGAGGGCTATGCTTACGCCTTGAATAAGTGCAACCGTGGTGCTGAAGCGCAAAAATGTCTGGCAAGGGCCAAGTCGATTCGTGGCTAAACAATATATGAAATCGGTATTGGGGTAATTTGATGAAAACTTATGGCATTGCTCTTAAAATAATGCTTTGCAGCACTTTTAGCTTGCAACTATTGTGGAACCTGCAAGCACTACCAGCAGTGGCGGGCGAGTCAAAAGAAGCGATTTTAACCCGCATTACGGGCCAACTTGAGAGTGAAAACCGGCCTGATAAAGCTGGTTTGAAACAACTGGAAAGCGAACTCACTAAAATCATTGAAGCAAATCCCAGCGCTTCTGCTTATCATCTACGGGCCATGATCAAGTTTTATTTAAATGATTACGGTGGCTCGCTTATTGACTGCAATGCGGCCATAAAACTTGACAGCAAGTACAGCAAAGCTTATATGCAACGCGGCGTCGATTATTGCTTAAACGGCAAACCTGAGCTTGGTGTGGCCGACTTCAGCAAAGCCATCGAATGCGGTGACAAGAGATTGAGCACCTATCTCAACAGAGGTTCAGCAGAGCAACAGATTAACAAACACACTGAAGCAATCGCCGACTTTAGTAAAGTGATTGCCGGCGATAAAAATGCAGAAAGCGTACTGCTGGCAAGAATGCTCAGATCGCGGTCATATCTATCAACAAAGCTCTATGAACTAGCAGTTAAAGACGCCGATTTTGTCATTGACGGTAAATCTAGCAGTATGCCTCCGGAGTCAAAAGCGGAAGTTTATAAGACTAAAGGCAGCGCTCTATTCTTCCTGGACAAATATCAAGATGCCATTGACGCTCTAAAACTGTCGGCAGCGCTTTCCAGCGGTGACGCTAAAGGCAGCACCACTTTTATTATGGCAGCCAGTTACGCCAAACTTGGTGACAAAGAAAAAGCCATGGAAGCGCTCAAAATTTCCAAGAATCTCGGTTACAGACCGGCTGATCCGCCACCAGACAGACCGGTGCATTTGTCTTCGAGTAAAGCTGACGAGATGCTCAAGCCATTGATTGAAAAAGCCAGAGAAACACTTCCTGACGCTAAGAAACGCTTTTTATCAGGCTTACCGGATGGCTATAAATTGTCTGTCACCACCCGTATTCGCGATCAGCGTGGTCGCGTTGAGCAGGTGTTTGTGCTGGTCAAGTCGTGGAAAGCTGACACCATAGATGGTGAGCTGGCCAGCCAAGTAGCGCTTAACGATTTCAAGTTGGGGCAACCGCTGCCGGTGGCTGAAAAAGACGTGCTTGATTGGACAATTCTCAGCCCACAGGGTACTGAAGAAGGCAACTTAATCGGTAAGTTCTTGGATTCGCAACATTAGACAGGCTAGCTTATGACAAGACATATGTCCAATTTTGACAAAAGAGGCTCATCGGTAAATCGTGTGGGTAGAAACACGATATTTGTGGCCTAAAAGACAGACAGAGGCTTGGTCCTGTAGACTTTGGTGGGGCGAAAGTTCAGTTGAGGTTTACCTGTGGGCTTGAAGAGAG
>Ga0209181_10000336_pt1 | contig 88481 bp, 67 predicted proteins | sample MAT05_FD_187208 | JGI IMG/M metagenome (GOLD analysis project Ga0209181, IMG submission 187208) | Freshwater microbial communities from Lake Fryxell liftoff mats and glacier meltwater in Antarctica - MAT-05 (SPAdes) (version 2) | ecosystem: Environmental > Aquatic > Freshwater > Ice > Liftoff...
AAGGGGGGGGGGGGGTATCTTGTCAATATGGCAGGTCCACAAACAAAACTGCCTCACACGGGCCGCCCCATCGAAACGAGCAGAGAATGAATCTGAGCAGCAAACTCGCCGCAGTACCGCTATCGTCGGCGTTGTGATGATGTCCATGTCGGTTGGCTTCGGACACTGGGGGCTGAATCACACGACCTGGAACACCTGTAGCGCTGAGGCTTGCCAACGCCGCTGCAATGTTTGCTGTGCATTTTTCTTTGGAGGCATCGGAAATCCTAACGGAGCCGGGTGCTACACCGGCTGCACAACCCTTCCCCTGAACCCCCCCGGCGGCGGAGCGTGCTGAGTAACCTCGCCACCGGAATGAGAAATCGAGCGTTGACCATTTCGGCCGTTACAGCCCTCATCGGCACTGTGGCGATCGTGACGCGGCAACTCATTCGTACACCGGTTGTCACGCCCGTCGTGGCAGCGCCCGCACCGCCGTCCCCCGACGCGGCCGCTCAGCTTGATCAGATTGTAAAAGGGCTCACGAAAAAGCAACGCGACGCGGTCGAACACTGGCCGACTTGGGCGGAGAAGGTGCGATACGCGCGGACACAAGCGCTCTACAACCTCGTCTGGGACGCCAAGCCGGAAACCTCGACAGATTTTCTGAGCGCTGTCGATCCGTTCCTGAAAGATTTAGATCTTTCCATAACCGAGAGAGCTCGCTGGGAATCGGCGCGCCGGTCCAAATCCGCTCCGCCAACTCACGTCGAAGAACCGTCGGCGATGCCCGCAGCCCTAAGCCTTCAGAACGTCACGATGGTCTTCCGGCACCGACCCGAAGTGCGGAGCAAACTGGGGCCGCGGCTCGCCAAACTCGCCCGACTTCTCTTCTCCGATCCCGATACTGTCCTGCAAGCATCCTGCGTGAGCGCATTCGATTCGTTGACAAAGTTTGGCGATGAAGTAAGTCGGGAGCCACGCGACGCCGCTCTGCGGGCGAAACTCGATCAAGATCCCAGTGTCCGTGAACTCGCTGACAAACTCATTGATCAGAACGAGCGTTTCCTTGACATGGCTAGCGAGTGGCGTTAGCCACCACCTCGCCGTCTCAACCCTCATGGAGCGGCCGCATGAGGTGGACACTCGCATCGCGGTATGCCGGCCCTCTCATCGCGTGCATTGTCTTGCTCTTCGCTGCGATCATGAATGCAGGGTCACCCGCGTCTGCCTTCGAACTCTGGCAATCGCTCGGTGTCCCCGAAAGACTCAACGACTCTGCCACGCTCTCGCTCGTGATCGCCGAGGTAATCCTTGCGGTACTCTTGCTCCTCCGTCCCGGTTCCGCCAAGGTACGACTTCTGGCGTTGATCGCGTTCGGTAGTTTCTCTGCTGTGTTGATCGCGTTTCTATTCATGGCCAACCCGCCCAACTGCGGCTGCCTCGGAAAGGTCAGGCTCTTTGAGTCCAAGAAAGCAGAGCTTGTCTTCGGGGTCGGCCGCAACCTGACCCTGTCGGCCGGGCTGCTGTGGGGTTTCCCGAAGTTCTCTCGGCCGAGTCGTTCTCATCCGGCCGGCATAGAATCAAGCGCTCTTTGACAACTGGGGCCGAACTGGATTCGACCGGGCAGGGAAGACTTGACGTGGCGCGTCGAGGAGCATGCTGGCCTCGTAAAAAGTATGCAACACATTAATTGCTAACAGCAATTACGCTCTCGCGGCCTAAGATTTAGGCTGCTGGCACTTGCGGGACGCCTGATACCGCGGGTACCACAAGACATCGGGCTGGTCAGCGCGGGTTGCCTACGGCAGCGCTGATGAGATAAAGCCGCGGGCTGGGCCGAAGCGCACGCTGTCGATGGCGGGCGCGAGGCCGAGATTAAATCATCGGACACACGCGTAGAGGCGTCATGTTGACTGTCACGGGACGGGGGTTCAATTCCCCCCGGCTCCACTTTGAGAAACGAGAAGACCTTCGAGGAGCACTTCGAAGGCCTTTCTCGCCGACATTTTGAGATTTTTGAAGTTCAAAAGGACTTCTTCGCAGAGAATCTTCAAAATCATACGCTTGGCGGCATAATCCGCCGTTTCTCAGCGTTTTTTGAGGCCTTGGGAAAGTTCAAACGCTTCGATGGCTAGGTCGGAGATTTCTCGTTCGTCGCGACCTGTAGTCTCAATCTGGAGATGGAACGCCGACTGGCGCTCGCGAAGCTCTTTGCGCTTGACCATGTATTCGTCTGCCGAAACCTCACCGTCGATTCACAGATTGAGCAGGGTTTGGAGCTTGAACTCAACCCTCGGCTTCTGCCGTTCGAGTTCGGCCCGGTGCTGGGCATTCTGCTGTCGTCCGGCAGAGGCTCGCGCTCGAATTACCGCGACAAGCCACTCCCGGACTTCGAGGTCTTCGACTCGCAGTCGCTCGAAAAGTTGCACAAATTGGTCATTGATGGTCCGTTCAGTGATCCAGATTCGCGAGTGATCGGGAGCGTTGTACTGCGAGCATCGGCTGTAAACGTGCTCGTTTGTCGCACCTTTGGGCGATCGCTTGAGCTTCTTCTCAGCGGTGACGACGTGCTCGCAATGGGTGCACCGCATCAGGCCACCAGTGAAGGTGATCTGCGGCTTGTGAAGCTCTCTTTACGAGACGGTTCTGCGCTGCCAGAAAGGTTGCGTGATCGACCGAGGGTGCAAAGGTGCCGAGTACCAGTGGCCTTGGAACCAAACCTCGCCGAGATAGTGACGGTTCATGAGAATGCGGTAGAGGACGGACTTGTCGAACTTGCCACACCTCCACGTTCAGATTCCAGAGCCCGGCTGTCGCAACGCGAATGCGATCTGCTCTTCCGTAAACCTGCTCATCTTCATCGAATGGCCTCCCAAGCAGAGGCCGGATTGTTCGCCCAAGGCTCTCACCCAGACTGGACCACGATTCGGGTTTGAACGCAATGTTCGTGTCCGCCTTGATCGGCTTCGTTCCCGGAAGGACTTCCTTCCAGGAACCGAGCATGACAAGGCGCTGTCACTTTGGACCGCCCTCCGATCCCCCGCCACGCGGTCACGCTTTGAACCGGCGTTCACAGTCTGCGCAACTCAGATTTGCGTGACTCAGGGAGCCCAGACGTTGCTGACGGATTCGTGGCGGTGAACGGGGACTTTGAGGGTTGACGCGCCGTCGGCCGTGCCGTTGATGTGGATTTTGCCAGATTGGAGCCCTGGGAAGTGTTCGCCTTCCCAGCTTTTGGGGTAGTTCGAATCGTCCATGTCCAGGGCGGCCTGGGTCGGGAAGAGCGGCCGAAAAGTGTCGCACATGACAGCCAATTCGTTGGTGTGAGTTGCCGTCAGGCTGGCTTCGACGGTGCCGGGGTGCGGGCCGTGCGGGATGCCTTGGGGGTGGAGGGTGAGGCTGCCGGACTCGATGCCCTTGCGGGCTTTGTAGTTGCCGCTGACATAGTAAAGAACCTCGTCGGAGTCGAGGTTGCTGTGGTTGTACGGGACCTTGATAGCCTGGGGGTGGTAGTCGAGCATCCGCGGCGCGAAGGTGCAGATGACGAAGTTGTGAGCCTCGAAAGTTTGGTGGATCGGCGGCGGCATGTGGAGCGCGCCGGTGATGGGGCTGAAGTCGTCAGCGCTGAAAATGTAGGGGTAATAACAGCCGTCCCAGCCGACGATGTCGAGAGGGTTGTAGTGGTAGGTGTAGCTGTGGACGAGGTCGCGAGCCTTGATGCGGACCTCGAACTCTCCCTTCTCGTCCCAGGTCATGGGGAGTTCGGGGAGGCGGAGGTCACGCTCGCAATAGGGCGAGTGTTCGAGGAACTGGCTGGTGGTCTTCGAGATGTAGCGCGGCGGCGGGGCGATGTGCGAGCCGTTGACGGTTTCGATGAGGAGGAACTTGCCGTAGGGCATGGATTCGACTGAGGGTTCGTCCGCGGCGACACGCCCCGGCTCGCGTTTGTCCCAGCTGATGGTGTAGACGATGCCCTTGGGGATGACGAGGTAGTCGCGCGGGCCAAATTTGAGGGTGCCCATCATCGTGTGACAGACGCCCGAGCCGTAGTGGATGAAGATGACCTCGTCGCCCTGAGCGTTTTTGAAGTGGTAGTTCATCTGGTCCGCGGGGTTGCAAACGGCCATCTCGCAGTCGGCGTTCCCGAAGAGGACGACGCGGCCGGTGACGGCGTCGCCTTTCTTGAGGAGCGGTGCGGACTTGAGGTGCCGCATGCGCATGATCTCGCGCTCGATGTACTGAACTTTCGTGCTGTGCATGGGCTTCCAGCCGTACACCTGGGTCGGGGGCTGGATGTGGTACATGGTTGACGTTGGCCCGACGAAGCCCTCGGTGCCGAAGAGTTCTTCGGAGTAAAGGCAGCCGTCGGGGCGGCGAAACTGGACGTGGCGCTTTTTGGGGAGCAGGCCGAGCTTGGTGTAATAAGGCATGGTGCGTCTCCGAAGTGTCTCGGAGAGTGTACGTGACCGCGCGTTGAGTGTCAGGATTATTTCGCGGGGGCGCTGCCGAACATGGGGGAGCCGCGCATTTTGTCCAGAAGCTGGTTGAGGATGTCGGGCTTCCATCCGACGACGAACGCGGCCAGGCTGGCGGAAGAAGCCATGCGGACATACTGCTCAGGGGAAGCGTTTTTGAAGGGCTCGCCGGAAATGATGAGGGTGCCCGAGAGGGCGACGAGGTAGATGAAAAATCCCCAAGTGACGGCCGAGATGGCGGGGGCGAGTGGGGAAACCTTGTCGGCGTCGGAGGACGTGATGGAGCGTTCAGAGGTGGAGATAGAGGCGGTTTGGGCGGGTGTGGTTGAGGTTGAGGGTGTGGAGCTGCTGGAGACGGTGCTGACCTGGACGGCCTCGGAGCGGCAGCGCTCGACAACGCCGTTGGTAGAGGCCATTCGCCCGAGGCAACCGGCGAGAGCGGAGACGCAGCAGAGAAGTGCGAGGTTGGTTGGTGTGAAGGAAATGGCAACCATGGCAACGTCGGAGACAGCCTCGGGGAAGCCGATGCCAGCGGCCCCGTTGACTTGGTCAGGCACGGTCGAGCCCATCGTGAGGAGTCGGTCACGGAAGGGCTGGCTTGGGATGCTCAGGCCGACGGTGAAGGTGGCGAGCCACAGGCCGGTGATGAAGGTTCCCGCGGCGGCGCAGCCGAGAAGGCGGTGGCCTCCGGCGGCGTCGGTCATGCGCTCGAGCCAGGATTGGCGTCGATCGCGAAAGTAGTGCTGCTCGTGGTGTGTGGCAGGCGTAGGGGGAGGAGAATTTGAAGTTGGATCGGAGAGGATCGTTGATCGCTCCGCGGCGCTGAGATCGCTGGGGATGGTCGTGAAGACCTTGGACTCGATCTGCTGAGTGACCTGTGACACCGGGGCCTCCTTGCCCGGAACGCAGGGCGTGTGACGTGTGGCGCTGCAGCGCTAGGGGTGTGTGGGGGCGGGCGTGGGACGCGAGGATCGAATCAGGAGATGTCGTGCCGCGTGAGCGGCCTACCTAAACAGCGGCGTTTCGGCGAGTTCGACCCAAGTGTGGAGGATAAGCATGTGAAGTTCCTGGATACGGTCGCTGGTGTCGCCGGGAACGATGATCTGATGGTCGGCGGCTTTGTTGAGTTTTCCGCCGCCCTTTCCGAGGAGGGCGACGGTGAGCATGCCTCGTGCGGTGCCGGAGCGGACGGCGCGGACGATGTTCTCTGAGTTCCCGGAGGTAGAGAGAACGATGAGAACGTCCCCGGCGCGGCCGAGAGCGTCGATCCAGCGCGAGAAGATTTGGTCAAAGCCGAAGTCGTTGGCGGTGCAGGTGATGTGGCCGACGTCGGAGCAGGCGATGGCGGGGAGCGGCGGGCGGTCCTTGCGGAATCGTCCGGTGAGTTCCTCGGCGAAGTGCATGGCGTCGCAGGCGGACCCGCCGTTGCCGCAGATCATGACTTTGTTGCCAGCGGCGAAGCACTCGATCAGGCGGTCGCCGACGCGCTGGACGGTGGCGACGGCCTGGGGGTCGGCGACGAGGGCATTGAGAGATCTCTGGGCTTCGTGCAGGGAGTGGAGCATTGGCGGTAGCGTAGGTTTTTTCTGGACGAGACGCGGTCGAAGCGCGGTCGAGGCGAGGTACGGTCGAGGCGGGGACCGTGCATAACCCCGGGACGACGAGGTACTCGTTAGATCTGGAAAGTCTGTACCGCGCGGTGAAACGGCCCGATATTTCTGGCGTACCGCGTGGGATTCGTTGCGGCCGTCGCGGGTTTGGATGCCGAGCTTTGGCATTGTTTTCAAGCGAAGAACTGGAGACCCCTGTGAGCACGAACGTGAACCGCCGTCAGTTTGAACGCATCGCGCTGAACCCCGCGTACACGCAGGTCGCGGTAAGGCTGCTGGACGAGGACCATTTCACGCTGCAGGGGCACACGTACGACATCAGCGAGGGCGGCGTGCAGTTCGAGCTCGATCGGGGTATCGAACCGGGAACGCGGATCGCGCTACAGATCACGCTGCCCGAGGCGTTCCGCGGGCAGTACGCGGACATCGGACCGGGACGGAGCGTGTTCGTGTTCGGCACCGTGGTGTGGCTGGAGGACGAGGACCAGCGTGGGCCCGTGCGGATGGCGGCGGTGTTCACGAGCTTTGCGCGCGAGGGAGATCGGGAGCGGTTGCTGCGGCAGCTGGCGGCGAAGGCGGCGCGGCGAGCGGCGTAAGAACATGCTGGAGCAGCGGTTTCGGTATACTGCGCCTTCCATGGCACATTCTTCTCGCGTTGCGTTCGTGACCATTCTGATTCTTGCGATCGCTGCGGCGGTGACGGCGTCGAGGGACGTTGGGCCGACCGCAGGCGGGTTCGCGTCGTCGGCAGAGATGGCCGCGGCGGCGCGGCGTTTTCTTGGACAACTCACGCCCGAGCGGCGCGGCAAGGCGGCGTTGTCGTTGGAAGGCAAGGAGCGTGCGGACTGGCACGTTGTGCCGCGTGATCGGCCGGGGTTGTCGTTCGGGGAGATGACGGACGCGGATCGCGTCGCGGCCCGAGAGTTGTTGAGAACGGGCCTCAGCGGGAAGGGCGTGCTCAAGATCGAGGCGATCATGACGCTCGAGAACGTGCTGCGCGATCTGGAGCGCGGTAACCCGATCCGCGATCCCAATACGTACGCGGTGACGGTGTTCGGTTCGCCGGATGATGCCGACGGCGCTTGGGGCTGGAGGCTCGAGGGGCACCACCTTTGTCTGAACTTTACGTGCGTGAAGGGCGAAGTGGTCTCGGTGACGCCGAGTTTCATGGGGTCGAACCCGGCCGAGATTCGGTCGGGGCTCAAGGCGGGTGAGCGTGTGCTGGCCGGGGAGGAAGACCTGGGGCGTGCGTTGGTGAAATCACTGACGGCCGCACAGCGGGCGAAGGCGGTGATCGATGAGCGTGCGCCAGCGGAGGTTTTGACGTGGCCGGGACGGCCAATGGACGAGATATGGGTCGATCCGCCGCTGGGTTTAGCGGCGTCGGAGATGTCGGCCCAGCAGCGCGCGCTTTTGGATGAGTTGGTCGAGGAGTACGCTCACAACCTGCGCGGCGATCTGGCGGACGTTGAGCTTGCTCGGATGCGTGAGGTCGGGCTGGGCACGAGAATGGACGCGGTCCGGTTCTGTTGGGCTGGCGGCGTTGAGAAGGGACAGCCTCACTATTATCGGATCGTGGGGCCGTCGTTCGTGATCGAGTACGACAACACACAGAACGACGCGAACCACGTGCACACCGTGTGGCACGATCGGACGAGAGATCTGGGCGGGGACGCGTTAAGCGAGCACTTGAAAAAAGATCACGGGCAGGGCCAAGGGCATGAGCACGGGGACGACCGGTGAATATGCCCGGTGAGCACGATCGCTGGCGTCGACAGCCGTGAGCTCGCTTCGGTTTTTCGTGTTCCAGCGTGAATCTAGGGTGTAGTTGGGTCTCGAATCTCTTGCGGAGGTTTTACGCTCATGCCATTCTTCGCTCACGATGTGTCCGATTGTCACTCCCTTGTTCGCTGGTTTGTCGGGTGCGGTGCCGCACTTGCGACGGGCGCTGCCGTTGCCGCGGTGAGCGAGCCTCCTGCGGATCCGATGAAGGCGAGGACCACCTTGGGTGATGACTCGTGGACCGTGAAGCGTGTGGGCGGAGACTTGAACCAGCAAGTTCAGAAGATCCCGGCGGGGTTCCGCTCAGGGACCGCGCGGTTTACGACGCCCTTGCCCCAGGGGTACCCGGACCCGACGCCGCCAGGGTCGATCGACCTGAAAAAGTATCCGGCGGCTCGGCGGGCGCAGGTGACGAGTTCGGCGGACAGCAACGTCGGCTCGAACATGGCGTTCTGGCCGTTGTTCCAGCACATCAAGAAGCACGACATCGAGATGACGTCGCCGGTCGAGATGGACTTCACGTTCGAAGACTTGAAGACGGCGGAGAACGGCGCAGAGCCGAACGCCGACGCCGAGGGTTCGAAGCCAGCGGTCAAGAGCGCGGTGGCGGTTCCCAAGACGTGGACGATGTCGTTTCTGTACCGCACGCCAGATATGAACAAGGTTGGGACGGAGGGTGCGGTAGAGGTTGTGGACCGCGAGCCGGTGATGGTGCTGTCGGTGGGGCTGCAGGGACCGTACGGGACGGTGATCGTCTCGCGCGGTGTGGAAAAGCTCACAGAGTGGCTCGTGGCGAACGCTCAGTGGGAGCGTGCGGGCGAGCCGCGGGCGTTTTACTACAACGGGCCTGAAGCGCGGAACGCGGATAAGTGGGCGGAGGTTCAGTTGCCGGTGCGGCGAGTGGCGGGGAATGTGCCGACGGCAGGGCTGGTGGAAGAGAAGGCGGAGAGGAAGTAAAAAAGCGGCTCGGAGAGCCACTTCTACCTGGGGCGAGATCGTGCTGGGACGCGACCACGGAAAATGCCGAGAGGCGGACTCGAACCGCCGACCTGGACGTTATGAATGTCCCGCTCTAACCAGCTGAGCTACCTCGGCGTCGGGACGAATAATAGACGCGGTTCGTGAGGTGGCAAGGCGGAGTTCGCGGTCTAAGCGCGTCGAGGCGGAACCAGAAGAGTCGGCTCGGAGAGCCGACCTACTAAAGATCTGAATGCGGTTAGAACTCGGCCTGCTTGGGCGCTCTGGGGAACGGGATCACGTCGCGGATATTCTGCATGCCGGTGATGAACAGGATGAGTCGTTCAAAGCCGAGCCCGAAGCCAGCGTGGGGGACCGTGCCGTAGCGGCGGAGGTCGCGGTACCACCAGTATTCCTTGGCGGGGAGTTTCATTTCTTCGATACGGCGGTCGAGGTAGTCGAGGCGTTCTTCGCGCTGGCTGCCGCCGATGATCTCGCCGATCTTGGGCACCAGCACGTCCATCGCCGCCACGGTGTCGCCCGGGGCGCCGTCGGTGCCCGGATCGTTCAGCCGCATGTAAAACGCCTTGATGCCCTTGGGGTAGTTCATCAGGATCACGGGCTGTTTGAAATGTTCTTCGGTGAGGTAGCGCTCGTGCTCGCTCTGGAGGTCGATGCCCCACTTGATGAGGTACTCGAACTTCTTGCCGCCCGCGATCGCGGCCTCCAAGATCTTGATCGCCTCGGTGTAGGGCAGGCGCTTGAAGGGCGTGTCCAGAACGTGCTGCAGACGGACAAGCAGGCCTTTTTCGATTCGCTCGTCGAAGAACTTCATGTCGTCGGCTCGCTCGCTGAGAGCGGCTCGCACGCAGTACTTAATGAAGTCCTCGGCAATCTGACTGTCGCGCATGAGGTCGCAGAAGGCCATCTCGGGCTCGATCATCCAGAACTCGGCCAGGTGCCGCGCGGTGTTGCTGTTCTCCGCGCGGAACGTGGGGCCGAAGGTGTAGACGTTCGAAAGCGCGCAGCAGTACGTCTCGACGTTGAGCTGCCCGCTCACCGTGAGGTGGGCTTCTTTGCCGAAGAAGTCCTGCGAAAAATCGATCGGTGGGGAAGTGACGGAGTGCGAATCAGAAGAGACCGACGGCGGCATGGCTTCTTTCACTTCGCCACTTGGCCACTTCGCCACTTCGCCACTTTTCTCCTGCCGCGGCATGTTTACAAAGTCCAGAGTGCTCACTCGGAACATCTGACCCGCGCCCTCGCAGTCGCTGCCGGTGATGATCGGGGTGTGGACCCAATAGAAGCCGCGTTCGTGGAAGAAGCGATGCACGGCCATGCTCAGGCAGTGGCGCAGACGCGCGACCGCGCCGAACGTGTTCGTGCGCACGCGGAGGTGGGCCATCTCGCGAAGATATTCAAAGCTGTGCGGCTTGGGCTGGATTGGGTACTTGTCGGGGTCCTCAACCCAGCCGGTGACGCGGATAGTGGTGGCCTGGATCTCGACCCCCCCACTCTTGCCCTGGCTGGCCACCAGCGTGCCGTCAGCCTCGATAGAGCAGCCGGTGCAGAGCTTGGCGATCTCGCCAGCGTAGTTGAGCAGGTCGCCCTTGGCGACGATCTGGATGGTATCAAAGCAGGTGCCGTCGTGGAGGGCGATGAACGAGAGCCCGCCGTCGGCCTTGGAGTCGCGGCGCGTGCGCACCCATCCCTTGACGGTGAGCGCGGTGCCGACGGGAGATTTGAGTGCTTCGGACGCTTTGAGCCACGCCATGAGGACCATCCTTTGCGCGGCTATGGGGCCGAACGCGGAGCGATGGTAGCGATGAGCGCGAGGAGGATCACGGCCTGCCGGGGGCGGACGCGATCACCTGTCTCTGAAGGGGTTGTTGACCCAGCCGTAGAGGTGGCCGTTGCCGGTGTTGCTGGCGCTCCAGTAGAGGGCGTGCCAGTCCTTGTCTTTACGAGTAGCGCTGACGTAAATGTCGTTGGCGCAGAAGTTCGGGGTGCTGCTGTCTTCGGCGTCGTATACCTCGGAGCGTTTGATGGTGGGTTTGTAGAGTTCGGCTTCGCCGCTGAGGTAGGCGATGTGGCCGCCCTTGTCGTGACGTTGGGTGATCTGGTCCCAGTTGCCCCAGAGGCCGTCTTGGTACTGGTCGTTATACCAGTAGGTGCTTTCTTCGATGAAGATCGGGACGCCTCGGAAGGCGACGAGGCTGGGAGCCTTTGCGGCCGCGAGCAGTTGAGGACCGTCCCCCGGCTGGGGCTGGACTGCGGCGGCGACGACTGCGCTGCCGACGTTGGCGCCGTGGGTAAAGGTGGTCATTCCGTAATCAAAGTCGAGCGCACCAGAGTTCTGATAGATGTTGTTGTCGGTGGTTCTCCGCGTGGTCCGGTTGTACTTACCGCGACGCTTGTTGGTCGGACACTCGAAGACCTTGTGGCTGTTCTCGAGAAACTGGAAGACGATGCCGGGCACTTTTTTACCGCCTTCGGTTTTGTAACACCATTTCTCATCGAGTCCTTGAGGTCTCCCGTTTTTGTCCACCTTGGCCGATCCGTACCAAGGCCAGATCCTGTCCTTGAAATCACGGGCGTAGAACTGAGCCGCGGCGGCGAGCTGCTTGGTGTTGATCTGGCAAACGAGGGTCTGCGAGATCGCGCGTGATTTGCCGAGGGAGGGGAGCAGGATGCCCACGAGGATCGCGATGATGGCGATGACGACGAGCAGCTCGATGAGGGTGAAACCGCGATGTTTGGAAGCGGGACACGAGCCAGAACGACGGGTCATACATACTCTCCGAGTTCACACACTTCAAGGTGGGCAACACGAGCCGAGAAGGGCCCCGAGACGAATGTCTCTTCGCACATGATACAAATTTTCGGCGATCGTGCAAACCTTTCTGGAACTGTTACACTCAGATTTTTGTTTGCTTTGTGATAGGTAACAAAGTCCGTTTTTGGCTCGATCCTAGAGTTTTCTCTTGTACTGCACATACTTGTCCTCGAACTCCCACCCGAGCTTTTCATAAAGTTTTCGGGCCGAATTATTGTTGTGCTCGGTCTGGAGCTTGATGCGGACAGCCCCGTCGCTGCGGGCGAAGGTTTCGGCCTTTTCGATGAGGGCGCGGGCGGTGCCGCTGCGGCGGTGGTCAGGATGAACGAAGAGATCGTTGAGGATCCAGATTTTTTTCATCCCGACCGAGGTGAAACTGGGGTAGAGCTGGGTGAAGCCGACGCCGAGGGCACGCGGGCCGAAGCCGATGAGGGCAAGGAAGACGACGCTCTCGTCGCGGCTGACGCGCTGTCCGATGTATTCGCGGGCGGCGGCGAGTTCGGCGGGCTGCTCGTAGAACTGTCGATAGGAATCGAAGAGGGGTGCGACGAGGTCGATGTCGCCCAGGCCAGCCCGGATGATTCGAACGCCTGTGGTCATGTCTCGCTCCTGTGTGCTCGTGCTGTGCGCGCGGCCGATGATGACCCGACCAGCAGCACCAGCGTAGTTCATTCGGCGCGCCGCCCGCCCGGCGCGGTCTCGTCCCATCGCGTATCCTTCGCCCTCCGTATTTTCGCCTCCCTCTTTTCCTCCACGGACCCCACCATGAAGATCCACGAATACCAAGCCCGCGAACTTCTTGTCCAAGCTGGGATCCCGGTCCCGCCTTCTCAGACGATCGATTCGATCGAGCAGGCGGCCCCCGCGTTCAAAGCCGCGACGACCGGCGGCGGGCGGGCGGTCATCAAGGCTCAGGTCCATGCGGGCGGGCGCGGCAAGGCCGGGTTTGTCAAGCTCGTGGGCACGCCCGAGGAGGCGACGCAGGCGGCGCGGTTCATGCTGACAACGCGGATGAAGTCGCCGCAGACGCCAGCCGAGGGTCTGGAGGTGCGGAAGCTGCTGGTGGGCTCGGCGGTGGATATCAAGCACGAATACTACCTGGCGATCACGACAGATCGAAAGACTCGGCGGAATGTGCTGATCGCGTCGCGCGAGGGCGGCGTCGAGATCGAGACCGTCGCGCACGATCGGCCCGAGGCGATCATCAAGGAGCCGCTGCACCCGCTGCTGGGCTTGCAGGGGCACCAAGCCCGGCGGGTGGCGTTTGCGCTGGGGTTCGAGGGCAAGCAGGTCGGGCAGGCTGTGGACATCATGCAGAAGCTGGCGAAGCTGTACGTGGACAAGGACTGCACGCTGGCGGAGATCAACCCGCTGGTGCTGACCGGCTCGGCCGCGTCCCCCGCTGCTGCTTCACAACCCTCTGGTCAGCTTCTGGCGATCGATGCCAAGTTCAACTTTGACGACAACGGCATGTTCCGACACGCTGATCTTCGCGCGATGGCGGATCCGACGGAAGAGAACCCGGCCGAGGTCGCGGCTAACAAGTTCGGGCTGACGTATATCGCGCTCGACGGCACGATCGGTTGCCTCGTGAACGGCGCGGGGCTGGCGATGGCGACCATGGACATCATCAAGCTGCACGGCAAGGGCAAAGGGCCCAAGGGCGCGGACGGCAAACCGACGGACCTGGAGCCAGCGAACTTCCTGGACGTGGGCGGCGGGGCGACGGAAGAGGCCGTCACCGCGGCGTTCTCGATCATCCTCAGCGACCCGACCGTCAAGGCGGTGATGGTCAACATCTTCGGCGGGATCATGAAGTGCGACGTGATCGCGCAGGGGATCATCAACGCGGCTCGCGGGTTCAAGAACAAGGACGGCACGGTGGGCTTCAAGGTTCCGCTGATCGTGCGGCTGGAAGGGACGAACGTCGAGGCGGGTCGTGCGTTGCTCGACGGTGCAAAGAAAGACATCCTAACGATGCAGGCTGCGACGGACCTGACGGACGCGGCCAAGAAGGTGTGCGCTTCGGTGCGGTAGCGACGTCGGACCTCGGGTCAGAATGCTTTGAAAGCTCGACTCTCCGAGCTGATTCGTCCTTCGTTGGGACTTTATTTTGTCTGCGCTCGTTGGCCGACCGCACCGAGCGCAAGAAGTGGAAGATTCAAGGCGAAGGCTCGGCTCGAAGAGCCGACCTACCAGGCAAACCTGAGTTCGCTGTTAGCAGCCGGACTCGAAGCGGAGAACGAAGGCGTCGAAATCGTCCCCGGTGACGAAGCCGTCGCCGTCGAAGTCTGCAGCAAGATCGCCAGCGATGAACGCGTTGACATACGCGTCAAAGTCTTCCCCGGTCACGAAGCAATCGCCGTTGAAATCGGCGCGACACAGCGCGTTGTAGATCAGGTTCACGGTGGCGGTGTTTGATGTGCCGCTGGGGGTTTGCACCCGGAAGGTGATGGTGTCGCAGCCAGCGGCGCCAGCTGTGGGAGAGATGATGCGGTAGGCGTTGGTGCCGCCGCCGAGCACGGTCGCCTGCGATGGGCCACTGACGATGGTGTACACGGCGGTGGACGGATCGCTGTCGAAGTTCGCGGGGAGTTCTACAACGGCGGCGGCGCCGGTGCGGATGACTTTGGTGTAACTGAAGGCGGCGGGCAGTGTGCCGCTGGGCGAGCCGACGTCGAAGGCGAGGTTGAGCGTGGCTGGTGCGCTGCGAGAGATCCGGCCGTCGAGGTACAGGGCTTCGGCTTGGACGCTCAGAGTTCCGGCGCCGAGGTTGTGCCCGTAGATGCTGACGGGACCGTTGTTGGAGCGCGTGCCGACGACGCGTCCGTTGAGCAGGACGCGGAGTTCCTTGACGCCGACGCCGCTGGCGGTAAGGTTGAACACGCTGGGATCGGAGAGACGGGCACCGACGGAACCGATGCCCAACGAAGCGGAACGGCCGAAATTGGAACTGACAAACGAGCCGACGAAGCGGTTGGCGGCTTTGTTGGCGGTGTTGTCGTAGGCGATGACGCGGAGGTCGTGGTGGCCGTCGGGGAGTGTTGTGGTATCGACGGTGAAGGTCTGTCCGACGAGCGCGGTGGCGATGAACTTGCCGTCGATATGGAGATCGAAGCTCGCGATAGCGGTCGAGGGCCTGGCGGTGGTTGCGCTGGGTGAGATTATGAAGGAACCGCTAGCGGTTCCGGTAGGGATGCCGGTGACGCTGACCGCGGGGAGATGGGCGAAGGGCCTGGTGAGCGGGTCGCCGTAGAGCAGGCCTTGGAAGGGGACGTACTGGCAACTGCGGAGGTATGCCTCACCGAGTGAGGCGCCCTGTCCGTAGAAATTGTGGAAACGCGCGTTGGGGAATTTGCCGGTGTAGTTGCACGGCTCCTCGACTTCTCCGGCGGAACCGCTGGCCCCGCGACGGATCCAGCTTGAGACCTTCGTTTGAGCGCCGTTGTCGAACATGGCCGCCCAACTGGTCAGGTGGTCGCAGAAGGCGCCGGGCTTGATGGTCATGCTGGCGGCATCGACATTTGCTCCCGCGAAACCCGACATGATCCCGAGGATGTCGTTTTTGCCGATAGGGAGTTCCACCCCGTCCTGCTTGACCGCGAGGTATCCCTGCGAGATAAGGTTGTTGACTGCGCCGGCGTACTGGCCGCTGCGGACGTTGCGGGCGGGGTCGGCGGTGTTGTTCTCGAAGTAGAAGGTGCCCGTGGGGCGTGTGCCGTCGGCGGCCACGCTTCGGTCGATCATGGCGAGGATCTCGGGGACAGTGTTGCCAAAGGTGCCGATGTAGCCGAGCATGGAGCTGATGTAGTAACGGCGTGCATTGCTGGCGGTGCTGGGCAGGCCCGAGGAGTACGTGACGTTGCTGTCAAAGAACTGAGCGTTGAAGTTCGAGGGGTTGTAGTACCTGCTTAGGAACTGCGAGTTCTGCGTGGCGATCGGCGGCAGGAAGTCGGCCGTGATGAACGACGTGGTGTACGCGGTCGTGATGGAGAACCGGTTGACGGGCGAGCAGCTGTCCGAAAGGATCCCGGGCGCGCTCACGAAGAACGAGTTGCCGGGGGTGACGATGATGTAGTCAATGTGGTCGCCCAGCGCGGCGTTGGTGAGATAGCCCTGGAGCCCGGGCATGTTCTGCGCGACGAAGTTGGTAAAGTTGGCGGCGTCGGGGTCCATGTAGAGGACGTTGGAGTCGGGGATGTTGCGGGCGTTTTTGTAGTAGTTCCCGACGAACATGGACTCGGCGCTGGAGGGGTCTATGAGGATGATGGCGTTCTCGGGTGTGCCTCCGGCGTGCGCGCGAGGAGCAACCATGGACGCCGAACCCGCCGCGAGGACGAGCGCCAGCGCTATGCCTCGGCTTGCGATGCCCCGGTCTGCGATGCCCCGGTCTGTGATGCCCCGATCTGTGATGTCGCGATCTGTGATGTCGCGATCTGTGATGTCGCGATCTGTGATGTCGCGATCTGTGATGTCGCGATCTGTGATCGACGAGTGCGAGAGGTTTGTGCGCATCGAGTGATCTCCGAAATCGTGTTTGTGGTCAGGTGCTTGGTGGCGGACCCAGAAAATATTCGAGGGCCGAAGAGTGTTCGGGCTGGGTTCTCGAACGCCCGGACTCATCAGGCTCGGGCGTGTGGGAGCGGCTCTCCCAATTCAACTGCTGCATTGTGACACACTCTACGAGCGAGGACAACCAGAATCTTCAAGGATCTCATGGCCGGGGTGTGTTGATCGTCCTGTGTTCGCTGGGCGAACGAGGTGCGAGAGTTGTTCGATTACTGAAGATTTGAGAGAATTGGCAATTTTTCTCTTGGCGCGTCGTTCTTTCGCGGGTAAGGTCGCGCTTGTTCGAGTGGCTCTGAGTGTTTCAGAGTTCTCGCCGAGCCTCTCTGATCTTGGGATCGAGGAAACGAGCGAGTGCTGGAAACAAAGGTCTAAACAGGGCACGAAGCCGCGTATCTCACAACCGCCTGTCTCGAAACCGCAAACCTTGGTTCGCGACGCGCGTTTAATAAGAGGTTCCCGGGGCTACCCAGAGCGGCCCCCGACAGTCTCTCGGACGGCCTCTCAGATTTGTGAACCGCAACGGCCGACCGTGTCCCTGGAGTCACCATGAGCCAGACCACCTTTTCGATGTCGTTATCTTCGCAATCGGTTCGTTCTCAGACCGTCGCTGCGGTAGCGTTTCTCTCGAGATCCGAGTCTGAGAGGGCCGCGCCGGTGATTTCGCGTCGTGCCCTCTTTACCGGGTTTCGGCATCGTCAGGTTGCGAAGCACGCCGCGAACCTGGGCGTGATGAGTGTGCTGGCGGGCGGGGCGTTGTCGGCGCGAGTCGAGGCCGCGCCGCCAGAGGTTTCGGGGGATGTGGACCCGGGCAGCGTGCTGGTGAAGCTGACGAAGCGGATCACGATGGGCGCGACGCTGGCCGAGTTGGCGCTGGCCAATTCGTTCGGGTATCAGGGTTATCTCGACTATCAGCTCAACGCCGCGGCGATTCCCGAGGATCCGACTTTGGTGACGCGGTTGGAGGCGTTGACTTCGCTGACGATGACTCCCCAGCAGATGCTGGCGCTTACCGCGTCGCAGGTTTCCAACGAGCTGATCGAAGCGGCGATCGTGCGCGGCGTGTGGAGCAAGCGGCAGTTGCTCGAGCGCATGGTCGAGTGCTGGACGGACCACTTCAACATCGATATCCGCAACGAATCGGACCAGTACCTTAAGACGGTGGACGACCGCGGCGTGGTGCGGCCGAACGCGCTGGGCAAGTTCTCGGATTTGCTGCGTGCCAGCGCGCACAGCCCGGCGATGCTGTATTACCTGGGCAACAACCTGAACAGAGTCGGCAAGCCTAACGAGAACTACGCGCGTGAGCTGATGGAGTTGCACTCGCTGGGCGTGGACGGCGGGTACACGCAGCAGGACGTGCAGGAGATCGCGCGCTGCTTCACGGGCTGGGGGCTGTACGGGCTCTCGGCCTCGGACCCGAACTCGGGGCTCTTCAGGTACAGATCAAGCGACCACGACAACGGGCCCAAGCTCGTGCTGGGGCAGACGATCGCCGCTGGCGGCGGGATGCAGGACGGCGAGACGGTACTGAACATTTTGTTGGCGCACCCGAGCACCCCAAAGTTCATCGCCAGAAAGATTTGCCGGACGTTGCTGAGCGAGGCGCCGTCGCAGAGCGTGATTGATTCGGTGGCGGCGACGTACACCGCCACGGGCGGGGACATCAAGGCGATGATCCGCACGGCGCTCGCGCCGAACGTGCTGGCGGACGCGCCACCCAAGTATAAGAGGCCGTTCCATGTGTTCGTGTCGGCGCTGCGTGCGTTGCCTACCGCGATCACGAGCACCTCGACGCTGCGTTCACGGTTGAACGCGGCGGGTCATGTGCCTTTTTATTGGAGCACGCCCGACGGGTATCCGGACACGCTGAACTACTGGGTTGGTCTGGTGATCGCGCGCTGGAATTTCGGGGCGGCGCTGATGGCCAACCAGATCAGCGGCGTGACGGTGAACGGGGCGTCGTTTTTCACGGGGATCACGACGGCGGCGCAGACGGTGGACAAGCTGAACGCGGCGATTTTCCTTGGCGAGATGCCAGCGGTTGATCAGGCGCGAGTCAAGGCTTACTTGCTGCCGGACAATCCTTCGGCGACCAAAAAGAACGAGGCGATCGGGCTGGCGATCGGGTCACCGTCGTTCCAGTGGTATTAGCGTGAACAGCCGGTAGGGATCGGCCTTGCGATTGGGCTGACGCGAGTGGGCCTGATTTGACTGAGGCTGATGTGGTCGTTGCGTTAAATCCTCGTCGGCGACGGTCTTGTGTTCGAGATCTTCCTTGCGATCTGCTCGGTCGGACGTTGTGGGTGAACTTCTTTGTCAAAGGATGAGCATGAGCGAGCACCAAAGCACGGCCTGCCCTGAATACGTCGAGCTCTCGCGGCGCGGGTTTCTGGGTGTTGGCGCGAGCGCGGCGATTCTGGCGTCGGCCCCGGCGTGGCTGCCGCGGGTCGCGGTCGCGAAGGACTATCGCTCGGCTCAGCGCGACGTGGTCGTTTCGATTTTTCTGCGCGGTGCGGCCGACGGGATGTCGCTGTGCGTTCCGTATGGAGACGCGGCGTACTACACGGCGCGGCCGACCATCGCGGTGGCGCGGCCTGACAGCGGTCTGGCGAACCGGGCGATTGATCTCAACGGATTCTTCGGGCTGCCGCCGGGGATGGCGGGGCTGATCCCGGCGTACCAAGAGGGGAACCTGCTGATCCTGCACGCTACGGGGTCGATCGATCCGAGCCGGTCACACTTCGATGCGCAACGGTTCATGGAACTCGGAAAGGCTCGCGATCTGGCGGTGAACACTGGGTGGCTGGGGCGGCATATTTTGAGCACGGCGCCAGCGTCGCCGGGGTCTGTGCTGCGAGCGCTGGGGATCACTTCGGGGCTCCAACTCACGCTGTCGGGCGGGCCTCAGACGCTGCCGATCCCCGACTTGGATAAGTTCGGGCTGGACGGATCGTCGACCACTGCGGCGGCGCGGCAGACGGCGTTGACGGACATGTACAGTCTCGTCGCGGACCCGCTGAAGGCGGCGGCCCAGACGACGGCGGCAACGATCACGCTGCTCAACACGATCGACTTTGCTGGCTACATCCCCAACGCGGGGTCGGTGTATCCGGCGACCGGGTTCGGCACGGCGCTCAAGTCCTCGGCGGCGTTGATCAAGGCACAGGTCGGCGTTGAAGCGATCGCGATCGACCTTGGCGGATGGGACACGCACACCGTGCAAGGGACGCAGACGGGGTATATGGCAACGCTGATGGCCCAGCTTGCGAACACGCTGGCCGCGTTCCACAACGACGTGATCCGCGGCGGCGGGCCGGGCGTGACGGTGGTGGTGATGTCGGAGTTCGGCCGGCAGTTGGTCGAGAACGGCAGTCAGGGGACGGACCACGGTCACGGGAACACGATGTTCGTGATGGGAAAGTGCATCGCGGGCGGGCGGGTGCTGGCGAACTGGCCTGGGCTGACGGTGGACAAGCTTTTCGAGGGACGAGACCTGCAGGTCACGATCGACTATCGCGACGTGCTGGCGGAGATCGCGTCCAAGCGGCTGGGGACGACGGACCTGAACTTTGTGTTCCCTAGTTTTACGCCGACGGACCGCGGCGTGGTATCGTGCTGAGATTGCCTAGCTGAGCCGGTGAAGCGAGCGAGATTGTGCTTTGAGGAACTTTGGAGTTGAACTTTTTGGAGTTGAACTTTTTCGGGCGAACGCCAGGTCGGGGAGCCCGCTTGTGAAGGAAACCAGCATGAATCACTCGATGCTTAAAAATCTTCGGTCCGCTCGCGCTGCTCGCGTGGGCCAGGGCGTGGGCGTGGCGTCGGTCGCTTGCGCGCTGATGATGGCGTGCGGCGGAACGGCGCGCGCGCAGTCGGATCTCTACAGCAACGGGTCGGTGAATCCAGGTGATCCGGGCTTGTCAACGGGCTCGCTGACGGGGAACGGAGTCGCGGCCCCGGGTGGGAGCGCGTGGAGCGAGGTGCAGGAACTTTCCGTGCTTGAAGCCAACGCGCTGGGCGGCGCGACGGTCTCGCTGAGCACCGGCGTAACTTCGTTCCGAATCGCGGATGATTTCAACGTCGGCGGCGCGTTCGGGTGGCGGGCCAAGTCGATCTCGCTGTTCGTGTACGAGCCCGCAGGTTCGGCGTCGGTTTCGCCCGCGAGCGGCGTGACGGTGCGGGTATGGACCGGGCAGCCGGGCACGGCTGGCGCCGCGGTGATCTTTGGTGACACTTTGACAAACCAGATGACGGGGTCGAGCTTTGCCAAGCTGTACCGGGTGTTCAACACGGACGGGCCGGCGCTGGCGACGGTGCCAGACGCGACGCGGCCGGTGTGGCGGTTAGAGGTCTCGCTCGGTGATGTGATCCTGTTTCCTGGGGAGTATTGGGTTGACTGGCACGTGAACGCGGCGAACGCGAGTTCGACGGTGTTCGCACCGTCGGTGACCAAGGCGGGGTCACGCGGGGTGACCGGTTGGAACGCGCGTCAGTTGAACGCGGCGGGGTCTTGGATCGCGATCAACGATCCTGGGAAGCCAGCGGTGGCGGCGGACGTGGCGCAAGATCTGCCGTTCATTGTTCACGGTGATCTGCTGACCACGCCGTGCGGCGCGGACTTTGACGAGAACGGTTTCGTGACGGGCGACGACTTTGACGTGTTTACACAGGCCTTTGTGGACGGGGTGATTGCGGCGGACTTCAACCGTGACGGGTTTGTGACCGGCGATGATTTCGATCTGTTCAGCGATGCATTCGCGGCAGGATGCTGATGCGGAATGCGCTTCGTTCTCGCGGTTCTTTACTCACGTGATTGAGGGAAGTGGGAGCGCGTCGCGCTAAGAAAGCTTGAAGAGAACCTTCCCCGACCCCTTCCTGTGGTAAGGGTTGCGGAGCGAGATGCGATCGCGGTCGGTTCAGTTGTTGACGTGGATCCAGCCTTGGGCGATGGCGGTGGCGAGGACGATGAAGAGCACGATCCGGTACACGCCGAAGGGCGTGAGGCCGCGGCGGTTAAGGAATCCGACAAGCCAGGTGACCGCCAGCGCGGCCGAGATCGCGGCGACAACGAGGCCGACGACGACGGGCGTCGTGCCGAGTTTTTGGAAGAGATTGGGCAGGCCTGTATCGTGGCTGTGCTTGAGGTTCTTAAAAAGGCTGTACACGCACGCAGCGCCGAGGGTGGGCAGGCCGAGTAGGAAGCTGAACTCGGCGGCGGCCTTGGGGCGTAGGCCAAAGATCATTCCGCCGGTGATGGTCATCATGGAACGGCTGGTGCCGGGCCACATGGCGATGCACTGCATCAGTCCGATCATGAAGGCGTGTTGAGGGCGGATGTCGTCGATTTCTCGGTATTGCGCGGCGGTCTTTGGCGGGCTGAACCGGCCCGAGCGCCAGGCGTCGATAACGAGCATGTAAAGCCCTCCGACGAGCACGGCCGCGAGCACAGGGCCAGCGTGGAAGAGTCGCTTTTCGATCCAGTCATGGAGCAGGAAGCCGAGCACGGCGGCGGGCAGGAACGCGGCGATGAGGTTGACGACAAGACGGAATCCGGCGGGGTTTCGGCCGAGCATTCCTTGAAGCATCTGGAGCACGCGGGCGCGGTACAGCCCGAGCACCGCGAGGATGGCGCCGCCTTGCACGACGATGTTGAAGGAGTCGATCGATTCCTTGGCGTCGGCGGAGTCGAGATGCATGAGCGAAGACGCGAGGATGAGGTGGCCGGTGGAGCTGACGGGGAGGTACTCGGTGATACCCTCGACGAGACCGAGGACGACGGCTTGCCAGATTTCCATGAGTTCACTTCCTTCCGTGCGGGTTCGGGCCGTGCTGTGTGGGCCGCGAGCGGCGAGTGTAGCGTCGCGGGGGTAGTGCTTGGGGCATACTGTGGGCGTGGTCATCGCGATCGAGAATGCGGCGGACGAACGAGTGGCGGAGTACGCGAGCCTGCATCGGGGGTCCGAAGAACCGTCTAACGCGGGCGCAGGGCCACGTGTGCCGGGCTCGTTTGTGGCCGAGGGTGAGCTGATCGCGCGGCTGGCGATAGGTTCGCGGTTTGCGGTTCGGTCGCTGCTGATGTCGACGGCGAAGGTTGTGGCGATGGGCGATGTGATCGCTTCGCTGCCGTCGGGGACTCCGGTGTACGTGGCCGAGCCGAAGTTGATGAGCGAGATCGTGGGGTTTAAGTTCCACCGCGGGGCGCTGGTGTGCTGCGAGCGTGGCGCGGGCAGGGGCGTCAGCGAGGCGATCCGCGGGGCGACGTCGGTGGCCGTGCTGGAACAGGTTTCGAACTTTGACAACGTTGGAGGGATCTTTCGGAGTGTTTCCGCGTTGGGCGGGGACAGGCCGGCGGTGCTTTTGAGCCCGGGGTGCTGTGATCCGCTGTACCGCAAGTGCCTGCGAGTTTCGATGGGGCACGTGCTGCGCGTGCCGTTCGCGGAGGTTGGTCTGGAGCAGTGGCCGAGTGTGATCGGGATGCTGGCGAGGGAGGGGTTTTCGGTCATCGGGCTTAGCACGGGGTTGAGGTCGTTAAAGTTGGAAACGCTGGCACCGGAGCGGACGCGGCGGCCGGCGCTGGTGCTGGGGACCGAAGGGGACGGGTTGACAGAGGCGGCGCTGGCGGAGATTGATCGGTGCGGAGTTCGGGCCCGGATCGCGATGCGGGCGGGGGTAGATTCGTTGAACGTGAATGTGGCGGCTGCGATCGCGCTGTACGGGTTTGGATTGGTGGCGGAGGCGGCGCAGGGGCCGGATTAGGTGGGTGGTCCGGGCCGATGTCTTCTGGATGTCGTCTGGGCTGATGTCGTTCAGGCTGATGTCGTTCATGCCGATCATGGAACTTTCGTTGCTTTGTGACGAACAGCCCTGTGTTCGGCGGATGTACTACGCTTAGGGATCTGAGCTTGCGATGTGAATCGCGGACTTTTCTTGGGAGCTTTTCTGTGACGATCTGTTCATACTCGATGAATCTGTGCGGCGCGCTGGCGGGCGGTCTTTTGGCGTTCACGGTGGTGAGCACCGTGTGCGGGGCGGGGAGCGCGACGGGCGGCCTTGAAGCGGTGGGCGGCGGCGCGGGAGTGAGATCGCCCGGGCCGACAGAAGTGGTGCGGAAGGGCTCGGGCGAGCGGCGGATGAAGATGAACGCGATGGAACTGCAGCCGTTCCCGGCGTCGGTGTGGGATTCTTTGTCGGACTGGTCAGGGGGCAAGGCGATCTCGTCGGCGGACACGAATGGAAAGGTCGTGCTGATCTGCACGTACTCGGACTGGTACCAGCCTGCGCAGCGGGCGTGGACGCTGGCGCGGAAGCTTTCCGCGGCGCACGAGAAGGACGGATTGGTGCTGGTGGGCGTGTTCCACCCCGAAGGATGGGACTTGAAGCGTGAGTCAGAAGCATTGAGCGCGACAGTTGCGAACGCGGGAGTCGCCAAGGCCGGGGAGAAGGATTCGGCGTTGGTGATGGTTGCGCATGATTCCAAGCGTGCGTTCCGCAAAGCGTTGCTGTCGGATCAGGATCCAGATTTTTATGTGATCGATCGGGCGGGTCAGTTGCGGTACGCGGCGATCGCGACCGAATCGGTGGACGAGGCGGTGAAGATCTGCCTGGATGAGACGGCCGACGCCGCGTCGGAGATCAAGAGCAAGCTGGCGGTGGATGCGGCGAAGGTGGAGGCAGACTCGAAGCGAAGCGGCGCGATCCGTGCTGAGGTTGACCTCAAGAGCATCCCCGAGTTGACGTTCGCAGAGCCGACGGCCGACGCCTACGAGAAGACGAAAGGGTGGCCCAAGAAGGTTCAGGACGCGAACAGCCGGGACGATCAAGAGAACGTAGTAACCAGCCTGCAACTGCCGCCGCCCGGGTCGTACTACAAGAATGATCCGAAGTTCAAGGGGCGGGCGATCGTGGTGTACCTGTGGAGCCCGGATTTCAGGCCGAGCTACGAGAAGATCATGCCGGCGATGGATCGTCTGCAGAGAGAGCGTGGACGAGATATCAGCGTGATCGGCGCGATGGCGCGGATCGAGGACAGCAACGACCGCAAGCCCAAGGACACGACCCCGCCCGGTGATCTCATCAAGAAGTTCATCGATGAGCAGGGGATCGAGCACTCGCAGACGGTGTACGCCGAGGGGATGGTCGGGACGGTGGAGCGCCAGGGCGACCGCATCGTTCCGTGGGTGGCGGTTGCGAGTTCCAACGGGGTGGTGCGGTGGTCAGGGAACCCCAACAGCGACGGCTTTCGCGCGGCGGTCGAGCAGGTCATCAAGGCCGACCCGGGCGTGAAGGCGCGGCGCGTGGCGGAAGAGGCGTACATCAAGAAGCAGAAGAAATAGGAATAGTCTTTGTTGATTCGAGCGATCTTGAACAACCCCGCTCTTTGCGGGGTTGTTCATTTCATCGATCGATCGTGGGACGATGGTCGAGCGATCGATCGAGTGCTCGGGGTGAGCGGAAAAGGCCGGGGTGGGATTCGAACCCACGAATCGCGGATTTGCAATCCGCTCCATTAGACCACTCTGGCACCCGGCCGGGCGAAGCAGGACAGGGACGTTACGGGGCGATCACCGCAGGGTCAAACGTGCTGGCGGTATCGAGCGAGCCGACAAACGGGGTTGGGAGCCAGTTCGGAGGTCGGGTGGGCCACGAGGTGTCCAGAGAACGAGGGCTTGGACCGATACCATAAGTGTGGAGCGAAGATGCGAGGCTGGCGCATCCGGTATCCGTTGCCGAAATTGATTCTGGCTCGCGTCTGGGTCCGCCTCTTTGTCTTGGTTTGTCAGGAGCACTGGGAATGCTTGATCTTTGGACATCACATGAAGGCTGGGGTAGGGCCGGGCTGCGCGTTGCGCCCACGATGGTGTTGATGGCGCTGGCGGGCGTGTTGTCGGGCGGCGTGCCGGGCGGTGTTGGGAGAGCGGTGGCTGGTGCGAAGGAGCCGCCCGCGGAGGTTCCGCGTGAGCCCGGGCTTCCGGCCAAGGAATCGATGAGCCACGACCCCGAGCTCAACGACTCCAGCGTGGACCGGCAGCTCGATGCGATGCGGAAGCGTGACGGTTCAGAGAGCTCGAAGCGGGCGATAGCGCCCAAGAGCCGCGCGGGAGAGCCGACGGCGCAGCCCGCGGCCGGTCAATCAGCGGACCCTGTGCCAGGGATGGCGGCGTCAGACTTTGGTGTGCCGGGTGCGCGGCGGCTGCGTGAGGGGGCGTTCATCTCGCGTCGGCCTGGGACCCTTATTCAAATCCCGAGCGGGGATTGGGTGTTTGTGCCGAGGCCGTTGGCGGGCGCGAAGGGTGGCGAGGAGAGTTCGGTAAAGTCCGCGGCGTTCGTCGATCGGCCGATCGTGGTGCTGCCGTCACAAGCGTTGGAGCGGCTTGAGAACGCGATGAGGACGATGGAGGCGGGGAAGGAGAGGCCTTTGGCGTTGCTGAGCGGGCAGATTTTCAGTTACCGAGATCGCGAGTATCTGCTGCCGCAGCAGCCGTCGTCGCTGGTTGCGAGGAATGCGGGCGATGAGTTGCCCGGTGCCGGTGGCGTGCTCGGAGCGATGAACGTGGGCGGGCGAGGTGAGAAGACGGCGATGGCCCCGGCGAAAGAACTGGAGCAGGCTTCGGTGAAGGAACTCATTAAGGATCTGGAAGCACGCCGGACGAGCCCGCGGGCGCTGACGCCCTCGGGGACGAGTCTGACGCGGCCGGGCCCGTCGCAGGAGCTGGCGGCTGCGCGTGCAAAGGGCGGGGCGAGCGCGGAAGTCTCTAAAGACGGCGCACGATCTCCGGCAGGCGCGGTGCGTCAAGCGGGCGCTGGCACGGACGCGGGCGGGCACGCGGGCGATCGAGCCAAAGTGCTGGTTCCCGAGGGAACGATCCTGACTTCTCGGCGCGGGCGGGTGATCCGGCTGGCGGGGGGCGAGTTGGCCTTCTCGGTGGACGGGGATGGTCAGAACGGGATCGAGCCAGCGATGACGCTGTTGCCCAGCGCGACGCTGCAACGGCTTGAGGACTTGATCTTGTGGCGCGGGGAGAAGCAGCCTGTTGAGATCAGCGGGCGGGTCACGAGCTACGGCGGCAAGAACTATCTCATGCCAACGATCTTCGTGGTGCCAGCGGGGAGCGAGCTGGGGCCGATGCAGTAGGCATTGGTGCTGGGTAAAGTCGGTGCTTGGTAGATCGGGTCTTCAAGCCGATTCTTTGAGAACCAACAGCGAATGTTGTGAGCGTGGTTTAGGGGGCGAAGAGAAGAGTGGGCTCGGAGAGCCGACCTTCCAAAGCCGACCTACGAAGGAAGACCTATTTAGCGGCTGATCGTTTGTGGGGCGCTGCCCTGGACAGGGCGGTCTTCGAGGGCCATGGCTTCGCTAGGTGCGGTGCGGACGCGCTCGCCGGGGACGGGGCTGAAGCGTGAGCCGTAGAGCGGCAGGCGGCGGTTCGAGGCGGTCTTGGGCATCCAGGGGTGGACGAGCAAGGTGACCACGACGATGCCAGCGTTGGCGATGAGCATGGTGGGGATGTCGCGGCGATCAAAGTAGACCAGGCACGAGTTCACAACGACGACCAGCAGCGAGATGGGGATCACCGCGCCCCAAGCCATCATCATGACTTGGTCGTAACGCATGCGCGGGATGGTCCAGCGGATGACCATCGAGAAGCAGACGATGAGAACGACCTTGGTGAAGAAAACAACCAGCTTGGCGACGACGGCCAGGATGGTGACGTTTTCGGGGCTGAGCAGCGAGACGAAGGGAAGGTGGTAGCCGCCCAGGAAGAGCATGGTGAAGAAGGCGGTGGAGGTGAAGAGGTGGGCGTACTCGGCGAGGAAGTAGAGCGCGAAGCGCATCGAGGAGTATTCGGTGTGATAGCCGCCGACGAGTTCCTGCTCGGCCTCGGCGTTGTCGAAGGGCGAGCGGTTGGCTTCAGCGAGGATGGCGATGAAGAAGATGATCGCGGCGACGGGTTGGGCGACGATCATCCAGCCGTGCTGGACTTGATAGCGGACGATCTGATCGGGGACGAAGCTGCCGATGATGAGGACCGCGGCCAGGAGCGCGAGGCCGAGAGGGATCTCGTAAGAAATCATCTGGGCGGTGGCGCGCAGGCCGCCGAGGAAGGAGTACTTGTTGTTGCTGGCCCAGCCGCCGAGGGTGATGCCGTAGGCTCCGAGCGAGGCGACGGCGAGCATGTAGATGACGCCGACGTTGACGGTGGCGCCGGTGATTTGAACGACGCCGCCGGGGATGACGAGGGCGGTGAAGGGGATGTGGATGTCGGGGCAGTTCCACGAGCCTCCCCAGGGGACGACGACGAAGCCGATGAGGGCGGGGATGACGATGATGGCGGGCGCGAGGGTGAAGAGAACTTTGTCAACGCGGTTGGGCGTGTAGTCCTCTTTGAGCATGAACTTGATGCCGTCGGCGAGAGGTTGGCCCAGGCCGAGGCAGCCTTTGAGGAACGAGAGGAAGGGGAGCCCGAAGTCGAAACCGACGCGGTTGGGTCCGATGCGGTCTTGGACGTAAGCGGCGATCTTGCGTTCGAAGTAGACGAGGTAGGCCACGGTGATGAGGATCACGTGAATCAGGACGACGTTGAGGATGATGCTGACGAGGAGCTGCGCGGTGATGAAGCTTGGTAGGGTCATGCGGGGGGAGTGTAGAACATGTCGCGTGTCGTGTCGCGGGACGATCGCGTGAAGGGATCAGGCAGAAGGAATCAGGCAAGGGAATCAGCCGAGGCCGCTCGGCCTCGGCGAATGCTTGCCGATCTCGCAGATCGCGCCGTAGGGGACCATGTTGGAGAGGGGCAGGGCGCAGCTGGGGCAGACGGGGCTGGAGATTCCCACGATGTCGCGGCCGCAGCGAGGGCAGCAGCCTCGAGATTCGCAGCGGATGCGTTTGATGGCCCATTGCGAGAGCCCGCCGTGGACGAGCATCTGCCAGATGACGGCGGCCCCGGGGATGACGAGGGCGTCGGGCCAAGGGAGCAGGGAGGCGGATGCCGCGATGGCGGTGCCAGCCATGGTCATGAGGAAGACGTTGGCGGATCGCGTGCTGATCTGCAGGAGGACCGCGGTAACGAAGCTGCCAGCGGCGATGGCGGCGCCTTGGGTCATCTCTAGCGACCAGGCTTCAGGAAGATAGCCGTTGTGGGTGAGGTAGTCACCGACGAAGTGCTCGCTGAGTGTGTAGAGGAGCGGACCCCAGAGACCGAGGGTTGCACCCCAGAGGAAGGTGATGATGGCAGCGATATCGATGGGGCGGCCGGCGACCTTGCGGATGCTGAGGAACCCGCCCGCGAACACGAAACCGAGGCCGAGAAGGCACTGGTTGACGGGAACGCCCTGTGAGCCGAAATAGGCAAGGGCGGCCGAGGCGGCGACCATGACGACCCAGACGAGCGCCGCGCGAATCGTGGCGATTGTGATACGACGGTCCATAACTCCACCCCTCCTCGGGCGTTCCCGGCCAGCCTCCTGGGGGGCATGGCGCGGACCAGGGAGTCATTCGGTGTGAGGCGGGCGGGACTCAAGGGGCAGGGGAAGAAGTGGGCTTTGAGGTGGTTGCCGAGACCGCCCAGGCAGTGTGTTCGGTGGTGGGTGTCTGATAAAAGCGAGGGAGGGTGTGGTAATTGCAAGGAGCGGGCCGCAAGGGCTGCTCGGTTGGCGATGAGGGAATCGGACGTTCGCGGAGCTTCGGGTCGGGCGCTCGGGCGTTTGACAATCACGGGAAGATTTTGAGTTGCTCGTGGTCGATCACCACGTCGGTCAGCGGCAGATTGGGGTCGAGGCGATAGTCGCCGCTGTAGCAGGCGGTGCAGTAGTGCGAGGCGGGTCGGTCCACACAGCGGAGCATGCCTTCGAGCGAGAGGTAGTGCAGCGTGTCCACGCCGAGGAATTGGCGGACTTCTTCGACGGTCTTGTTGTGCGCGATGAGCTGGTCGCGAGTGGCGAAGTCGACGCCAAAGTAGCAGGGGTGGCGGATTGGTGGGCAACTGATGCGAAGATGGATCTCTTTCGCGCCAGCTTGGCGGATCTGGTCCATCTTGGCCTTGGTGGTGGTGCCGCGGACGATGGAGTCGTCGACGACGATGAGTTCTTTGCCGCGAACGATATCGGCGATGACGTTGAGCTTGAGGCGGACCGCGGCGACGCGTTCGCTCTGGCTGGGCTTGATGAACGTTCGGCCCACGTAGCGGTTAGGGACGATGCCCTCGCGGTAGGGGATGCCGCTGGCGCGAGCGTAGCCGCTGGCGGCGCTGCGGCCCGAGTCGGGCATGGGCATGACGTAGTCGGCCGCGACGGGGGCCTCGCGGGAGAGCATCTCGCCCATCGCTTCGCGGACGCTTTGGACGTTCTGACCAAAGACGCGGCTGGCGGGGTTGGCGAAGTAGACGTGCTCGAAGACGCAGTGGGCGGGGCGGTCGGCGATGGGTGCGAAGCGGCGGCTGGTGACGGTGATCTTCGCCCCCGATCCAGAGATGGTGATGATCTCTCCGGGCTCGATCTCGCGTTCGTACTCGGCGCCGATGACGTCGAGCGCGACGGTCTCGCTGGCGACGAGGGGGTAGCGTGGTGAATCTTCTGTCGCAGGCATCCAGCCCAGGACCAGCGGACGCCATCCCCAGGGGTCGCGGGCGGCCTCAATGCGGTCGGGGAACAAGAACAGCAGGCTGAACGCTCCCTGCAGGCGGCGGAGCGTTGCGGCGAGCGGGTCGGGAGATTTCTGTTGCTGAGGGCTCGCGAGGAGGTGGACGATGACCTCGGTGTCGCTGGTGGTGTGGAAGATGTGGCCAGCTTCTTCGAAGCGGAGGCGGAGGGCGTCGTTATTGATGAGGTTGCCGTTGTGGGCGAGGGCGACCTGGCCTCCGATGAAGGATTCGAGAAGAGGTTGAGCGTTGCAGGCGAGCGAGCCGCCAGCGGTGGAGTAGCGGTTGTGTCCGATGGCGCCGACGCCACCTTTTTCGTCGAGGTCTTGGAGTGTGCGGGGGTCGAAGATTTCGGGGACGAGCCCCATGCCGGTGATGGCGGTGAGCTTGCGTCCGCTGGAGACAGCGATGCCAGCAGACTCTTGCCCGCGGTGCTGCTGGGCGTATAGGCCGAGGTAGCAGAGGCGTGCGGCGTGCGGGTGGCCCCAGACTCCGACTACGCCGCATTTTTCTTTTTTCTCGACTGGGGAAATGGAGCCAGCGGGCGGGCTGGCGAGGGTTTTGGCGCGCGGTCTCGGCGAGAGAAGGGGCGACAGCACCGGGAGGGAGATCGGCTGATCCATCAGGCCTCGAGAGGTACGGAGTGCGGGTGAGGTGCGGGCGGGGCGCGAGTGGTGATGATACTCACGACGAAGGTGTGCGCGGCATTGGTCACCGCGGCGCGATGGATTGGTGTGAGGTTTGGACCGGCGTGGAGAAGGTGCTGGGGAGAGCCGATCGGAGGAATCGGAAAGACGAAGAGGTAGGAAGAGGAGAGGCACGTTGATAAACCTGTCCCCTAGATAATAAAGAAGCAGAAGAAGCAGGAGAAGCAGGAGAAGGAGAAGGAGTAGACGCAGAAGAAAGCAGGCGGGACTCCTGCCTCACACTGGTCCGACTGGGGTGAGTTGTTGATTCTTAGGGGACGATCAGTTTGAGAGGATCGCCTCGCGGACGTGCTGTTCGAGGGTGGTGACGACCTGCTCGAAGGTGAGGCCCGAGGTGTCGATGCGGGTGGCGTCCATTGGGCAGACGAGCGGGCCGACCTCGCGAGAGGAATCGCTGAGGTCGCGTTCGATAATCTCATGAAGGAGTGCGGCCTCGTCGGGGCGTTGGCCGCTGGCCCGGAGTTGCTCGGCGCGACGAGCGCAGCGGACTTTGGGGGACGCGTCGAGGTAGAACTTGATGGCGGCGTGTGGGAAGACGATCGAGCCTTGGTCGCGGCCTTCGGAGACGAGGCGAGCGTGCTGGCGGGCGATCTCGCGTTGGCGAGCGACCATGAGCTCGCGGAGAAGGGCGATTCCGGCGATGGGTGAGACGATGGCGGTGACATCGGCGGCGCGGATTCGACCGTTGAGAGGGTGGTCCCAGGCGAGGATTTGTGGTGGGTCGGTGGACCAGTCGAAGTGGAGGTCGGCGTCGCGCACGGTGGCGACGATGGCCTGATGATCTTCGCGGTTGATTTTGCGGTCGATGACGATGGCGGCCGCGGCGCGGTACATGGAGCCAGTATCGAGAAAATCGAGGCCGAGGCGTGCGGCGAGAGTTCGCGCGACGGAGGACTTGCCGGTGCCCGCCGGGCCGTCGATGGTGACGATGATGGGGCGGTCGTGTGGGAGCACGGCGGGGTTGGAAGATTTAAGGGGTGAGCGTTGGCTGGAAGGATCGGCGGAAGGAGCGTCGTCAAGAGCGAGATCAACTCTCACGGGGGGCTTGCTTGAGGCACGAAACTCGAGAACCGCGGCGCCCTGTGAGAGGCCCGATGAATCTTCAGGGGCGAGGTGTTGCATGGCTGGACCCTTCCAGAGGCACCCGTGGTTCTGCGGCCGGACTTTGTCATCATACCGTCGATGCGCTCGCGCGTGAAGACCAAAAGGCGGGCGTGCCGTGAGCTTGGTTGTGAAGTAGCCCTGGGACGGGGCTCATTGGTCTGTGCCGGGCTCGGCTTCTTCGATTTCTTCGCCGATCTCGAGTTCGTCGTCGAGGTCTGGCGCGTCGTGATCTACGCCGCCGATGGCGTCGAGGAGGACGTCGCGGGTGCGGGTGATGCCGGTGACGATGTCACCCTCGCCGCGGTAGTCGATGCCGATAGTGCCCTCGAAGCCGACTGAGGTGACGGCCTTGATCATGAGGTTGAGGTCGTAGGTCTCGTGGGCGTAGACGATGCGTTCGGTTTCGCCGTCGGCCAGGAGGGTCTTCTTTCCGGTGTCTTTAAACTTGACGGCGGAGGCGGAGACGACCTGAGCGTACGGGCAGAGGCGGCGGAGGTATGCGGACGGATCCTTGGCGGCGGCTGCGGCCTGGAAATCGGGGAAGGTTCCGATGCGGAACCCCCCCACTTTCTTGATGAGGTCGGTGAGTCGCTCCGGGGTGGCGGTGAGGCCGGTCATCGGAGAGATGAGGAGCGTGAGGTCGAGCTTTTCGGCTGGCTCGGAGACCTGCTTGAGGCGTTTGGAGACGACTTCCATGGCCTGATCGGAATCGGGTGCCTTGATGCGCATGGCGGCAGAGTTGCAGCCGAGGATGTTCGCGGCGGTGATGACGCGGCGCATGCGTGCGATGGCGGCCTCGGCGGACTCGGGGTCGGTGAGGGTCTGGGCCTCGGATTCCACGAGGAGCAGGCAGGAGCACGCGGCCTTGTCGGCTCGCTCGCGAAGTGTTTCAAGCTGGGCGCGGTCGAACCCGACGAGCATATCGGTGGAGAGGTTCAAGCCGTTGAGACCGAGAGTCTGCTTGGTGAAGGCGGGGAGGTCAAAGACACTCATCGCCTGGCGTCGGCCCTTGGGCGACGCCTGCAGGAGGCTTCGGAGACAGTGGGCATTGAGAGTCAACAGCATTCGTCGCGGACTGTAGCCGATTGGCGGCTAGGGAGAGGGGAGAGCGAAACAGCGAGTCAGGGGCCGGGGTGTTGCCATGAGTGCGGCTGTCGCTAGCATCAGCAGTTGCGGGCGGCGGAGAGCTGGCCGCAATTCACCGTCCGCGCACCATCCGCGAAACCGTTTGACCGTTCATATCGAAGGAAACTGCCATGGCGTCGCCAACTGATCGCGTGTATTCCGAGAGTCACGAGTGGCACAAGGTCGAGGGCGACACGCTGACGCTGGGGCTGACCCAGTTCGCGGTGAACGCGCTGACTGACGTGACGTATGTGGAGATGAAGAAGGCTGGCTTCATATTCAAGGCCGGGGAATCGATCGGCGAGGTCGAGAGCGTGAAAACGACCAGCGACGTGTACTGCCTGGTGGGCGGAACGATCACGGAAGTGAACAAGGCAGTAGCAGACGATCCGTCGCTGCTCAACACTGATGCGTACGGCAAGGGTTGGCTGGTGAAGATCAAGTTCGCGGACACAGACAAGGCGGGGCTGGCCAAGGCCAAGGACGCGAAGGCGTACGACGCGGCACATCCGGTGTGAGAGTGTGTTCTGCTTTTCAGGGAGTCTTTCGAATCGCTGCGACGCCTCAGTCTGAATCGGCCGCCGTGCTGCGGTGCGTGAACGTTCACAAGAGCTATTCGCTCGGGGATCGGAAGGTTGTGGCGTTGAGGGGCGTAAGCCTTGAGATCGCCGAGCCGGGTTTTTATGCGATCATGGGGGCGTCGGGGAGCGGAAAATCGACGTTGCTGCATCTGCTGGCGGCGCTCGATCGGCCCGACGAGGGCGAGATTTACATCGCGGGCAAGCCGATCCACACGCTGAGCGAGCGTGACGCGACGATGTTCCGGCGGACGCAGATCGGGATTATTTTCCAGCAGTTTAATCTGATCCCGACGCTGACGGCGCGAGAGAATGTCGAATTGCCGGGGATGCTCGCTGGCACGGACGCGGCGTGGCTTCGCACGCGGAGCGAGGAGCTGTTGGGGATGCTCGGGCTGACCGGCCGCGGGGATCATCGACCCGATGCGCTGTCGGGCGGGGAGCAGCAGCGGGTGGCGATCGCACGTGCGTTGCTGTACTCGCCGCCGGTGGTGTTCGCGGACGAACCGACGGGCAATCTAGATTCGGCGAGCAGCGCCAAGCTCTGGGGATTGCTGGCGGATCTGGCGGCCAAGCAGCGGACGACCGTGGTGATGGTGACGCACGAGCCAGCGGCGGCGGCGAATTGCCGTCGTGTGATTGTGCTCAAGGACGGCGTGGTACGCGGGACGATCGAGGTCAGGCCGGGCGAGCGCGCGGAGGTTCGGTCGGGCGCGACGTCGGCGACTCATTCAGAGAATGGTCAACGAGAGAATGGAGTTCTCGATGCAGGCGGCGTGGCGGCTCGCTACCAAGAGTGTGTTCGATAGGCCAAGCCGGGCGGTGCTGCTGATCGCCACGGTCTCTTTGTCGGCTGCGCTGATCGCGGCGGTGGCGTTCGCGATGGCGTCGCTGAATCAGGCGCTCGCGGGCCGTGTCGAGGCGACGGTGGGCACGGCGGACTTGCGCGTGCAGCCCTCGGGGTCGGGGAAGACGTTTGATGAAGCGGTGCTGACGGCGGTGCGAGCGTGGCCCGAGGTGGCGTCGGCGACGGGGAATCTGCATGCGCCGTTGTCGCTGCGGTTCACGAGGCCGCAGTGGGCTCGGCCGGATGTGGCGAACGCGAAGGGCACGGCGGAGGGCACGAATGTCGAGGCGGGCGCTGACGCGGAACAGTTTGTGCGGAAATCCGCGACGTTTGCTTCGTCGTGCATCGCCAACGGGCTGGCCGTCGGGGGGGACTCGGCCAGAGCGTTGAATCTGCTGTCGGGCCGATTGCCCGAGCGCGACAACGAGATCGTGCTGGACAAGATGCTCGCGGATCGCCTGAGCGAACTACCAAAGTCGATGTTCAGCGCGTTCGGAAACACCGCGGCACCCAAGCTGTCGCGGGGCGGCGACGACACGGTGGGCTCGGTGGCACGGCAGGCTGACGCGCCAGCGTTTGTTTCGTCGGCGAGCGAGGCGGAGAAGCTGAACGAGGGCGCAAAAGTACGGGTCGGGGATTCGGTCGAGATCGCGCGGCTGCTGAGGAAGAACGATCGGCTCGAAGTTGTTGGGATCGTTGCGCAGCCCCCGCTGGGCGGACGGCCTCAGGCGTACATGACGTTTGAGGGGCTTGCCAAGCTCGCGGACCAACGCGGTAAGCTGAGCGAGATCGAGATTGTGCTGAGGCCGGGTATCGATGCGGAGAAGACGGCGACGGCGCGGCGGACGGAACTGGCCTCGGGTCTGAGCGTGCAGACGACGGCGAAGATCACGTCGGGGCTGGACCGCAACGTGCGCTCGAACGAGCTTGGCTTGCTGCTGGCTTCGGTGATGTCGTTCCTGGCTGCCGCGTTCATCATCACGACGGGCCTCACGACGAGCGTGACGGAGAAGCAGCGCGAGCTGGCGATTCTGCGGTGCATCGGCGCGGAGCGCGGGTTGCTGGGAAGATCGCAGCTTCTGGTCGGCGTCATCATCGGCGGGCTGGGCGCGGTGATCGGGCTGCCGCTGGGCATTCTAGCGGCGTGGCTGATTTTGAAGGCGATGCAGGATCAGGTGCCGGGCGGGCTGGCGATGTCATGGCTCGGGGTGGTGCTTGCGCCAGCGGGGGCGGTGATCTCGGGGCTAATCGGTGCGGCGGTGCCAGCCTGGCAAGCGTCGCGGGTCTCGCCGTTGCGGGCGCTGGCGTCGCGGTCGGTCGCTCCAAAGCGGAAGTGGCTGGTGCGGTGCGTGGTGCTGGGCGGCGTAGCGATCGCGTTTCATCTGAGTATCTCGCTGTTGCGCGACGGGCAGGTCGCGTTCTGGCTGTACGCGACGATGGGGCTGCCGGCGATGTTCTCGGGGTACTTCCTGCTGGGTGTGCCAGCCGTGCTGATTGTGGTGTGGGCGTTGGGCGTGCCGGTTTCGAAGCTGCTGGGGCTGCCGCCGTCGTTATTGGCGCGGACGATCCGCGCGACGCCGTACCGGCACGGGTTTACGGCCGGGGCGCTGATGGGCGGACTGGCGCTCATGGTCGCGATCTGGACGCAGGGTTCGTCGGTTCTGCGCGACTGGCTGGGGAAGCTGGATTTCCCCGAGGCTTTCGTGACGGGGCTGAATCTGACCAAGGACAGCCAGGCCAAACTCGATGGCCTTCCGTTCGTGACACGCACGTGCGCGATCACGCTGCACCCGGTGCAGACCGACGCGTTCGGGGTGAAGGCGTTGCAGAGGTTCAACTCGACGTTCGTGGCGTTCGACCCCGAGCCGTTCTTCCAGATGGCGAAGCTGACGTGGGTGCAGGGGGACGAGCAGACCGCGCTCCGGCGGTTGAATGAGGGCGGCGCGATCATCGTGGCGCGTGAGTTTCTTGTCGCGCGCGGGCTTGGCGTCGGGGGTTTTTTCAAGTGTTCGTCCGACGGCAAAGAGTACAACTTCGAGATCGTCGGCGTCATCACCAGCCCCGGGCTGGACGTGGTGAGTAAGTTCTTTAACGTCGGCGACGAGTACACAGAGCAATCGATCCACGCGGTGTTCGGCAGCCGAAAAGACCTATCGAAGAAGTTCGAGTCCGACGCGATCCACATGATCCAGATCGGGTTGAAGCCCGAGGACGCCCCGGGCGGCGTGAGCGACGCCGAGGCCGTGGCGACGATCCAGCGCGAGCTGTTCGACTCGGGGATTCTCGACGTGGGCAGCGGGCGGCAGATCAAGAACGACATCACGACGCTGATCAAGGGCTCGCTGCTGGCGATGTCGCTGATCGCGATGTTCGCGATGCTCATCGCGTGCTTTGGCGTGGCGAACCTGATCATCGCGGGGATCACGGCCCGGCAGTTCGAGTTCGGCGTGCTGCGCGCGGTCGGCGCGTCGGGCGGGTTGGTGTCGAGGCTGGTGCTGGCGGAGGTCGTGGTAATTGCGCTGGCGGCGTGCGTGTTGGGGACGCTGATGGGCTTCCAGGGCGCGTACGCGGGGCGGCGGCTTAATGAGTTGCTGCTGGGGCTGGAGCTGACGTTCCAGGCACCGGTGGGTGCAATCGCGATTGGCTGGGGGATCGTGATCGTGATGGCGTTGGGTGCGGCGGCGCCAGCGGTGTGGGGGTTGTCGAGGAAGAAGCCGCGAGAGTTGCTGGCGGCCGTGAAGGGGTGAGTTCGCGAGGCGCAATGCGTACCCCGTGTTGGCTGCCGTGTTCCTAACATCTTCGCATGCTTGAGTCACGCTCGCTCGAAGTTGTCTCCCCGTTCCAGCCCACCGGCGATCAGCCAGCGGCGATCGAGCAGCTCACTCGGGATATCAAGGCCGGGAGCCCGGCGGTGTGTTTGCTCGGCGCGACGGGCACTGGCAAGACGTTCACGATGGCGAACACGATCGCGCGGCTTCAGAAGCCGACGCTGATCATCAGCCACAACAAGACGCTCGCGGCCCAGCTTTTCGAGGAACTCCGCGAGTTCTTTCCGAACAACTCGGTCAATTATTTCGTTAGCTATTACGACTTTTACCAGCCTGAGGCGTATATCCCGCAGCGCGACATTTACATCGAGAAGGACTCGTCGCGGAACGACGATCTGGACCAGCTCCGGCTGGCCGCGACGAGCAATATCTTGAGCCGGCGCGACACGGTGGTGGTCGCGTCGGTGTCGTGCATCTTTGGTCTGGGCTCGCCGGTGGCGTACGGGCAGCGGGTGCTGACGATCACGCGCGGGGCGCGGATCGATCGGCGCGAGTTCCTGCTGGCGCTCAACACGATGCAGTACCAACGGAGCGACATCGAGTTCAAGCGTTCGCAGTACCGCGTGCGCGGCGACGCGCTCGAGATCTGGCCTTCGCACGAGAAGTACGCGGTGCGCGTTGAACTTTTCGGCGACGAGGTGGACAAGGTCGAGCTCATCAACCCGACTAGCGGCGAGGTGTTGAGCGATGCACGACAGTTCTTTCTGTTCCCGGCCGTCCACTACATGATGCCCCAAGACGAACTCTCATCCACACTCGCCAAGATCCGTGGTGATCTCGACGCTCGCGTTCTTGAACTGCGTTCGCAGGGCAAGCTGCTCGAGGCGCAGCGGTTGATGGCCCGCACGAAGTACGACCTGGAGATGATCGAGGAGGTCGGGTTCTGCAACGGGATCGAAAACTACTCGCGGTACTTTGACGGGCGGATGCCGGGCGAGAGGCCGTATACGTTGATGGACTACTTTGACTTTGCGCCGCCGGCGAGCGCGACGACAGACGGTTCGGTCTCGACTCAATCCCTCACCGAGAACGGGTTTCGAGGCTATCGCACGGCGGGTTTAGAGAGCCCGGCCTCGAACACGGCCCGGCCGAACTTCCGCGATTGGCTGCTGATTATCGATGAGTCGCACGTCACGATCCCGCAGATCCGTGCGATGTTCAACGGCGACAAGGCGCGCAAGACGGTGCTGGTGGAGCACGGGTTCCGGCTTCCGGCGGCGATGGACAATCGGCCGCTGCGGTTCGAGGAGTTCGAGGCGGTGGTGCCGCAGGTGATGTTCGTGAGCGCGACGCCGGGGCCCTACGAGCTGGAGCGGTGCAAGGGCGTTGTGGCCGAGCAAGTGATCCGGCCGACGGGGCTGCTAGATCCGATCGTGGAGATCAAGCCGGCGCAGGGGCAGGTGCCTGATCTGGTGGAGCGTTGCATCGAGCGTGTGAAGCGCGGCGAGCGTGTGATCGTGACGGCGTTGACCAAGCGGTTGTGCGAGAACCTCGCCAGCTTTCTTGATGAGAAGGGGTTGCGGGTCCGGTACCTGCACAGCGAGATTGAAACGCTGGACCGCGTGCAGATTTTGGCCGACTTGCGGCAGGGAGAGTTTGACGTGCTGGTCGGCGTGAACCTGCTGCGCGAGGGGCTGGACTTGCCGGAGGTTTCGCTCGTGTGCATTTTGGACGCGGACAAGGAAGGGTTCCTGCGGTCGACGACGAGCCTGATCCAGCAGATGGGGCGTGCGGCCCGCAATGCGAACTCGCTGGTGATTATGTACGCGGACAAAATGACGCCGTCGATGCAGGCCGCGATCGGCGAGACGGAACGGCGGCGTGTGAAGCAGATGGCCTATAACGAGGCGAACGGGATCACGCCGACAACGATCCAGAAGGCAATCCGGCGCGGGATGGAGATCGAACTGCGCGGCCGGAAGGCGGCGCGTGAGCTGGTGGGCGTGAAGGAAGAGGCGTTCGAGATCGTGGAGATGATCCGGACGCTTGAGGGCGAGATGATCGCGGCTGCGGAGGCTTTGCAGTTTGAGAAGGCGGCGGCGCTGCGCGATCAGGTGCTGAAGCTGAAGAAATTACGGTCTGAATCCGCGAAGGCTGGCGGCGACGAAACGGTAAAGGTGCGGCGCTCGGAGCTCGAGACGACTCGACGCGGGAACGACAAGAAGAAGGGGCGGGCCGGGATGCCGGGGGTTCGGCCCGAGCGGAAATCGAGGAAGAAACCGAAGAGCCCGGAATAGTGAGCTGTTTCGAGAAGGGATCCGAGTTTCAGGATTCATTTTCGCTCGTCTACGATGCACGCAATGCCCCCACTTCCTTCAAACAGGTCTGACTTTCTGCGTCGGCTGGCCTATTTCGCGATCGGGCTGGCGATCGGGCTGGTGATGCTCGGGTTCCTTCAGCACGCGCGTCGTGCGGAGATGGCACGCGAGGCGGCCGAGCGTGCCACGAGTGAGGCGGCGAACGCGCGAACGGCGCCGTCGGATGTGGCCGCGCCGGAGCGCTCGGAACAAAGAGGTTTGCCATGAGGGCGGCACGCTCAAACGCGGCCGCGGACGTGAACTCAGCGAAACAGCATCCGCCCGTTGGGACGACCGCATCGGCCACTCTCGAGAACACCACCGCCATGATTGAGCCCAAGACTCTGCCACGAGCGACGCCTCTTGCTTCTCCAACCCGCGAGTTGACCGCGCGGAACGACCGCGTGATCCGGGTGCGCGGCGCGAAGGAGCACAACCTCAAGAACGTGACGCTGGAGATCCCGCGCGACAAGCTGATCGTGATGACGGGGCTGTCTGGGTCGGGCAAGAGTTCGCTGGCATTTGACACGATCTTTGCGGAAGGCCAGCGGAAGTACATGGAGTCGCTGTCGTCGTACGCGCGGCAATTCCTAGGACAGTTGAAGAAGCCGGACGTTGAGGAGGTTGAGGGGATCCCGCCGACGATCGCGATCGAGCAGCGTTCTGCGAGCGGGAACCCGCGCTCGACGGTGGCGACAACGACGGAGATTTACGATTACTTGCGTCTGCTGTTTGCACGGTGTGGCGTGCCGTACTCGTGGGCGCCGACGAAGCTGGGGAAGGACGGCGCGGTGCTGACGCGATCGGGCAACCCGATCAGCGCGACGAGCAGCACGCAGATCGTGGACGCGGTGATGGCTCGCCCGGCGGGGTCGCGGCTGATGGTGCTGGCTCCGGTCATCCGCGGCAAGAAGGGGTTTCACCGCGAAGTGCTTGAAGAGTTTGTAGCGCAGGGTTGGGGCCGCGCGCGGGTCAACGGCATGGTGGTTGAGCTGCGAGAGGTACTCAAGGAGCCGGGAGAGAATCCTCTGAAACTCGGGCGGCACGAGAAGCACTCGATCGACGCGGTGGTGGACCGGATCGTGCTGGGGCCAGATGTTCGGCAGAGGTTGGTCGAGTCGGTTGAGGCGGCGTTGAAGCTCGCGGATGGGGCAGTCGTGGTGAGCTTTGAGACGGGGGAGGGTGAGGGGGCAGGGCAGAAGAGTCGGGCTGGCGCGCCGCGGCTCGCGAGTGGATCTGAATTTCCGGTCGCTGCTGTGTCATCGAAAGCGAAGAAGACGAACCCTGAGATTGATGAGCAGAAGCCAAGCCCCGAGGCGTACGCTGTGACGGCGAGCGTTGGGTGGAGTGACACTTCGTTCAGCACAAAGTTCGCCGACGCCGAGAGGCCGGAGTACGCGCTCGAAGAGATCAGCCCGCGGCTTTTCTCGTTCAACTCGCCGTTCGGAGCGTGCCAGGGTTGCGGAGGGCTCGGCACGATCCTGGAGTTTGACGAGGCGCTGGTGATCCCCACCGCCGAGCTGAGCATGGCTCAAGGCGCGATCGCGGCGTGGAACAAGAACGGGCCGGTGCGGGCGTGGTTCAACCGGAAACTGCGGCGTTTCTGCAAAGATTACGACACGTCGTTCAACACGCCGATCAAGGACCTTTCGCCGCAGATCCGGCACACGCTGCTGCACGGCGCGACCAAGGAGGAAGTAAAACACGGCGCGGCCAAGTGGGAGGGCGTGATACCGAATGTGACAGAATGGTGGGGGTCAACGGAGAACCCCGGCGTCAAGGAATGGCTCGGTACTTTCCTGTCACAGTCGCCGTGCAAGGTGTGCCACGGCGATCGGCTGCGCGTCGAGGCGTTGCATATACAAATCACGAGCACGCACCACGCGGACACGAAGAAGGGATTCTCAGAGAGCGTGATCGGAAGGCCAAAGTGCGACGGCACGATGCTGAACATCTCCGAGCTCTCGCGCCTGACCATCACCGACGCCGCAGCGTTTCTGGACGGACTGGTGCTGACTAAGGAGCAGAAGACGATCGCCGAGCCGATCTTGAAAGAGACGAGCAATCGGCTGCGGTTCTTGTGCGGGGTGGGCCTGGAGTATCTCTCACTGGATCGAAAAACCGCGACGCTTTCGGGCGGTGAAGCTCAGCGAATCCGGCTGGCGACGCAGGTGGGCAGCGGGCTGGTCGGCGCGTGCTACGTGTTGGACGAGCCGACGATCGGGCTGCATCAGCGCGACAACGATCGGTTGATCGCCACGCTGCGGCATCTGGCGGACATCGGCAACACGGTGCTGGTGGTCGAGCACGACGAGGACATGATCCGCGCGGCCGACCATGTGGTGGATGTTGGGCCCGGGCCGGGCGTGCACGGCGGGCGGATCGTGGCGCAGGGCACGGTGCCGGAGATCTGCGCCACACCGGGGTCGCTGACGGGCGATTATCTTTCGGGGCGCAAGCGCATCGAGATCCCGCAGACGCGCCGTGCGCTGAACGAAAAGAAGTCGGTCGTCGTCAAGGGGGCTCGGCAGAACAACCTCAAAAACGTGGATATTTCGTTCCCTATCAACGGGTTCATCTGCGTGACGGGGGTGTCGGGATCGGGGAAGTCGACGCTTGTGAACGACATCCTGCTCAACGCTGCAAAGCAGCACCTGCTGGGCTCGCGTGAGAAGCCCGGCGCGCACACGAAGATTAACGGATTGCAGAACATCGACCGCGTGATCGAGGTGGACCAGACGCCGATCGGCCGCACGCCGCGCTCGAACCCGGCGACCTACACCGGCATCTTTGACGACATCCGCAAGGTCTTTGCGCAGACCAAGGAATCGAAAGTCCGCGGATATCAGCCGGGGCGGTTCAGCTTTAACGTCAAAGCCCAGTCTGGCGGCGGGCGCTGCGAGGCGTGCGAGGGGCAGGGGCTCAAGAAGATCGAGATGCACTTCCTGCCCGACGTTTTCGTCGAGTGCGAGGTCTGCGGCGGCAAGCGTTACAACCGCGAAACGCTGGAAGTGAAGTACCGCGGCAAGTCGATCTCCGACGTGCTGGACATGACGGTCGAGCAGGCCGTGGCGTTCTTTGAGAACCACACCGGCATCCATAAGTTCATCAAGTGCCTGCACGAGGTCGGGCTCGATTACATCACGCTCGGGCAGCCGTCGACGACGCTCTCAGGCGGCGAAGCACAGCGGATCAAACTCGCTACGGAACTGGGCAAGGGCGCGGGCCAGCTCGGCAGCGGCGGGCACACGCTCTATATCCTCGACGAGCCCACCACGGGGCTGCACTTTGAGGACATCCGCAAGCTGATCGTGGTTCTGAATCGACTGGCCGACGGCGGGAACACGCTGGTCATCATCGAGCACAACCTCGACGTGATCAAGTGCGCCGACTGGCTGATCGACCTCGGCCCCGAGGGCGGCGAGGGCGGCGGGCGGGTCATCGCAACGGGAACGCCCGAGGACGTGGCGAAGGTGAAGGCGAGTCATACGGGAAGGTATTTGAAGAGTGTTTTGAAGCGGGCTTGAGCGCCTGCATGAGCCCGGCTGAATAGCGTTGTCCACGGTGCCGAGTATCCGAATCGGTGAAGCGTCCCGGGCGGCACGACAACGTAATGTTGGCGCCACCCGCGCCGACTCCTCTTGTTGACTAACAGAGGATTGTTTTCCGTGTATGCTTCCGCATCGTTGCCCGCGCGGGTGACGATGTGGCGATCGTCGGGCGGAAGCCCTCGGAAGAGAAACATGAACCGTTCATTGCTTGCCGTTGTCCTCATCCTCGCGGCTCTGTGGCTTTCGCCCGCGGTCCACGCCCAGTGTCCGTTGTCTTTCGCTGCAGCGGTCAACTACGCCGTGGGCAACGTCCCGACCTCCGTCGCCGTGGGCGACTTCAACGCCGACGGCAGGCCCGACCTGGCCGTGGCGAACGCCGGCAGCAACAACGTCTCCATCCTGTTGGGCAACGGTGGGGGGGGCGGCACGTTCCAGGCGGCGGTCAACTACTCCGTAGGGAGCGGCCCGCGCTCCGTCGCGGTGGGCGACTTCAACGCCGACGGCCAGCCCGACCTAGCCGTGGCGAACTTCGACAACGTCTCCATCCTGCTGGGCAACGCCAACGGCACCTTTCAGGCGGCGGTGAACTACTTCGCGGGCGTGCTCCTGAGCTCTGTCGCGGTGGGCGACTTCAACGCCGACGGCTGGACCGACCTGGCCGTGACGAGCGCCAACTATCTCGGCGGCGTCTTAATTCTGCTGGGCAACGGCAACGGCACGTTTCGGGCGCCGGTCAGTTCATCGCAGAGCGACGGACCGGTCTTTATCGCGGTAGCCGACTTCAACGGCGACGACAGGCCCGACCTCGCCGTGGCCGAGAACCGTCGCGGGCGCGGCCGCCGCGTCTCAATCCTGCTGGGAAACGCCAACGGCACGTTCCAAGCGACGGTGGGCGAGGTCGTGGGCGAGGCCCCGGACTCCGTCGCAGTAGGCGACTTCAACGCCGACGGCTGGACCGACCTCGCCGTGGCGAGCCGATATCCCAGCAACAACGTCTCGATCTTGCTGGGCAACGGCAACGGCACGTTTCAGGCGATGGTCAAATACGCCGCGGACAACGGCCCAAAATCCGTCGCGGTGGGCGACTTCAACGCCGACGGCAGGCCCGACCTGGCCGTGGCGAACATCGACAGCAACAACGTTTCCATCCTGCTGGGCAACGCCAACGGCACGTTCCAGGGGGCAATCAACTTCGCCCTGCCTGGCGGTGCGAGCCGCGTCGCGGTCGGCGACTTTAACGCCGACGGCAGGCCCGACTTAGCTGTGGCCGTTAGCGGCACCACCGTCTCGGTGCTCCTGAACACGACGCCGAACGTGATGGTGTCTCAGCAGCCCGTGCCGGTCTTTACCTGCCCCTCCGGCACCGCCGCGTTCTCCGTCACCGCCACGGGCACCGGCCCCTTTACCTACCAGTGGCAGTGGCAAGCCAGCGCGGGCGCGGCATGGGTCGATGTCCTCGACGGACCCAACGCCGATGCCGTCGGGGGCCAAGTCCGCTTCACCGCCAATAACGCGCGCACCGCCACGGTTACCGTCGCCCTGGAACCCGGTGGCGGCTCGGGCACGTCCGGCTCCCACTGGGTGAACCGCTGCGTCGTCTCCAACGCCTTAGGCAGCGTCACTAGCAACCCCGCCACGCTCACCATCTGCCCCGCCGATTTCAACTGTGACGGTTTCGTCACCGGGGAGGACTTTGACGCTTACGTCGCGGCGTTCGAGCTCGACGGTATCCCCGCCGACTTCGACCGCAACGGCTTTGTTACCGGCGAGGACTTCGATGCGTTCGTCCTCGCGTTCGTGGCTGGCTGCTGACGGCGAGTGGCATCGATGTCTCGTGGCCTCGAAGTCGGGTCTTCTCGACTTCGATGTTTCCTCTCGAAGATCCAAACCCATCGAAGTCCCGAAGTAGGACTTCGATGCCACGAGATTGCCTCTACCGCGTTGGCCGAGTGCCCTCGTTCACTCTCCTGAGTCAACCAAGCTCTTCATGTCACCGCTCATCTCACACCCAAGACATGCTTAATCCTTTAGCCAGCCAACCTTCGCACCCGGCGTCAGTCGCGTCTCACCCCAGATACCCAGGCGGCAGCGGCTTGCCGAACGCGTCCACGCGGCTCAACCCACCCGGAGCACCGCCGCGGGGTGGCGTTTTCGGCAGCGGGCGGCCTGTGTTCTTGGTCACGACACCGCCGGGCTTGTTCTGTGCGACGGCCGGGCCTTTGGGCTTTTTCGCCTTGGCCTCGTTGATCTGCTTTTTCATCGTCGTGAGGAGCGTCTTCATGTTGTACGTCCCGCTCGTGCCCGCGCTGAACCCGCCAGCCGCCTCGTGAACGATGTGCACCATCGCTTGAATTTTCTCCAGCTTTTCAATCGCCGTTTCCAGCTTGTCGATGTCGGCGTCGTAGCTCGTGTACGTCATGATCACGTCCGCCTTGGCCTGGACGTACTTCTTGTACATCTCTTGCTGCACCGGCAGGTGCTTCTGGATGTGCTCCTTGATCGCGGACGCGGCGGCCTGACATGCTTCTTCCATTCCCATCGGCGTGGCTCCTTTTCTAGAAGAGAGAATCGGCGTGTTCGTCCAGATACGGCGCGGCGGCGTCGGGGCGCGTTTTTCAAGATTTCGCGATCAGAATACGCGAACCGATCGGGCGGCGTTGGACGGGCTCGCCGTCCTACATTTCGCCCATGCCACTCACCATCGCACGCCGTGTCGCGTCGCTCCAGCCGTCGGTCACCATCGCCTTCAACAACCGCGCCAACGCGATGAAGAAGCAAGGGATCGACGTGCTTGGCTTCGCGGCCGGGGAGCCGGACTTTCAGACCCCGGCCGTGATCAAGCAGGCGGCGATCGACGCCCTGAACGCGGGCCAAACGAAGTACATGCCGACGCTGGGCGACATGGACACGCGAGCCGTGATCGCGGAGAAGTTCACGCGCGAGAACCATCTGCCCAACGTGACGGCCGAACACGTCGGCGTGTCGGCCGGGGGGAAGCACGCGCTCTTCGTCATCTGCCATTGCCTGTTTGATTTTCCCGAGCCCGGCCAGCTCGCGCAGGAAATCCTGATCCCCGTCCCAGCCTGGGTCAGTTACGACCCGATCTCGCGCCTGGCTGGTGCCAAGGTCGTCGAGATTCCAACCACCGCCGCCAACGCATTCAAAATGTCCCCGGCGCAATTGAAGGCCGCGATCACGCCCAACTCGCGCTTGCTGGTGCTGAACTCGCCGAGCAACCCCTGCGGCACGATGTACTCGCCCGATGAACTTCGCGCCATCGCCAAGGTCGTTGACGAGGCAAGCAGCACCATCGCGCCCAACCTCCTCGTTCTCAGCGACGAGATCTACGAAAAGATCATCTACGGCGGGATCGAGCACTTCTCCATCGGCTCCATCCCCGCGATCGCTGAACGCACCATCACGCTCAACGGCATGTCCAAGGCCTATGCCATGACCGGCTGGCGCATCGGCTATACCGCGGCGAGCGGCGAGTTCGGGCTCAAGTTCATGAAATCGTTTGCCAACTATCAAGGGCAGATCACCACGAACATCACGTCGTTCGTGTACCCGGCGATCCGGGCCGGGCTCGAGCATTGCGCGGGCGACATCGAGCAGATGCGACAGGCCTTCGCGGAGCGCGGCGAGTCCATCTTCGGGCTGCTGAGCAAAATGCCCAAGCTGCACACCGTCAAGCCGACGGGCGCGTTCTACGCGTTCCCCGATGTCTCGGCCTACTTCGGTACACGCTCGCCCAAGGGCGCGACGATCAACTCGGCGATGGAGTTCTGCGAGGCACTGCTGGCCGAGAAGTTCGTGGCGCTGGTGCCGGGCGAAGACTTCGGCGGGTGCGCGAAGAACCATGTGCGGATCTCGTTTGCTTGCTCGCAGGAGCAGATTAAGAAGGGGATGGAGAGGGTTGGGGAGTTTTTGGGGGGGTTGAGGTAGACAGGATCAGAGCATGACGAGCTAAATCCGATCAGCTCTTTCTTGAAGCCGGCGGAACTGCATCGGGCATCAAAAGCGGCTTCGCTTCTACCTCTCCAGCACCCCGTACCGTTCCAGTTGACGCACCGTGGCCATTGGCCATGAATGCGAACGCGCCTTTGACGGCACCAATCGCACCGAGCAACCCGGCCATCTCGGCAGGGATGATCAGAGTATTGCTCGATTTGCCTAGCGACTCGGCAACACATTTTTGCGCTTCCAACGCCTTGATTGCGACCATCACTTCGGGGTTGTGCCTGAGCGCCTCCGCCAACGCTTTCGTCCCTTCAGCCTCGCCTTGTAGCCGTCTCGAAGCAAGCAAGTAATCGCCCTCTGCACGAAGCTTCGCTGCTTCGTACTCACCCTGCGCGATAAGAACCGCGGCCTGCTTCTTACCCTCGGCCAAAAGAATCTCAGTATCACGGTCTTGAGCCGCCGTCACCACAACTGCTCGGCGAGAGAGTTCCGCTTCACGCGCCTTGGACAGATTCTGCTGTACGTCCGTGCTGAAGCGGATCTCCTGAATTTCAACGCGGAGAATCTTCGCGCCCCATGCTTCTGACGCCTGCTCCAGGTGCCGTTGAATATTTGTTCCGACTGAATCGCGCGACACAATCAATGCGTCGGAGTCGAGTTTGCCAATTTCTTGTCGCAATGTTGTCTCAAGCAGTTATAGCATCGCTTCACAGAGATTGCCGATCCGATACACAGCCTTGTGAGGTTCAACAAGGCGAAAGTAGCAAATGAGATCTGGAGTAACGACCGAGTTGTCTTTCGCAATCGCGTGAAATTCCGGCGGATCGAGCATTTCTTCCGCAGTTCCGATTGACCCATCGGGGCTAACAAGATATTTTTTATCTGCACCGCTGCGAACGACGGTGTAAAGGCTGAAGTTACGTTTGATCATATCCAAGCCGGGCACGACAAAGTTGATACCCGGATGAAGCGTACGATGGTACCGACCGAAGCGTTCGACAAGCTTAACAGTGCCCTCGCTTACGCGAACGACGGAAAGCCATACGACCAACAACGCGTAGAGAGTTGCAGCTAACAGAAAAATTTGAACTGGTGTTATGAACATTTCTCCTGACCGGTTTGATTTGACTTGGAATTACTGAGCCGACAGTTTCAGAAAAGATTACCGCAGTTCTGGTACCACAACCAGCACCAGCCCCTCACGCCCAACCACACGAACCCTTTCTCCCTGCGCAAAACGATGGTCCTTGACTTCACAAATAACCCGCCATTCTCCATGATCTCGAATAAGCGCACGCGCTTCGGGAGGAGAAGTATCGCTCACATGCAAGACTGTGCCAATAGCATCCTGCAAGTCCAACACACTCGATGCCTGATCTTCGACACGCGGAATTCTTGCCACCAGTCGACGCACGTAAACCATGCACCCGATTAGCGTGGCGATGAAAACCAAAACTTGGTACTCACCGGGCAGTCGCGCCATACTGGCGATCGCCGTGGCAATCACTGCAACTCCAACCCACATCACATGATTATCGTTCGTCAGATACACGTCAACCGCAATCAGCGCGAGGCCGATCGCGATAAAGATCCAAAACGGAATAGACTCAAGCCACACTATCGAAGCCAATTGTAGCATACTCGCTGCACTCCTTTGTATCGCAGAAAATCACCAAACCATGTATGGAACGATTCTATCAATTCTTGAACTGGAATGCAACCGTCGCACGTTATCGGGTAGTAAACGGGTAGTAAAGACGCCAGCCCAACGTTCTCTTCATGGGTTAGAAACTATTCGGCGTCTTTTTAGCACACTCCGCTCTCAACTCGGCCCCCTCGTCATCCACCCCCACAGCAGCACCCCCAAGACGACCACGATCACGCCCAGAATTAGCCGGAGTTTCCAGGCGTCTCCGGGAGATTGAATGTCCGCGCCCGTCCGCGCTTGCCGCACCTCCGCCGTCGGCTGACCCACGTCCACCTCATCCCAATCTAGGTCCACCGAATCGGCCTTGTTCGCGCGGAGAATTTCGCGGGCTCGTTCGACATCCTTGCGGCGGACCACGATCTTCATGTCGGTGTTGATGCCCAGCTCCCACTGGGCTGTGCGGGCGGAGATGCCGAAGACTTCGGTGGGGACGCCCTCGCCGCGAAGCGTTTCGGCGATGGTCTCGGCCTCGAACTCGGTGCGGGCGGTGGTCAGATCGACAAGGCCGTCGGGGTCGTCGGGCATGATGAAAGTGTATGGAAGGGGAGAAGAGGGCGGATCAAGAGATGGAGACGGGGTGGGAGACAGGTTGAAAAACCTGTCCTACTAGGTTTGGTAGGAACTTTGCTGAGAGCGGCGGCCGCGCTCAGTTCGGGGTGGTATTCGCTGCGTCTTCGAGGGGCCGGATGCCGACATAGATCTTCGAGTCGCGGGGGTCTTGCCGGACTTTGACTTGTTGGCGACGCACCAAATCCAGCAGCGCGATGAAGAGCCCGACCATTTCGCCGCGTGATCGGCCGGCGAAGATCCGGGAGAACTCGAGGCCGCCGCGGTCTTCGTGCATGAGCTCGGGGGCTTCGCGGGTGATGAAATCGACGATGTCGGCGGCGTGGATCTCGATGGGGGTGTCGTCGTATTTGACCTGATGGTCGCCGAGGCGGTCGAAGTTGACGGACTCAGCGATGCGCTGGAAGGCCGCGGCAAGGTCGATGAGTTCCAGATCCTCCAGCTCGACGTCGCCCATCACTTCCATCGCGGCCCGGAGGCGTTCATCATCGACGCCAGCTCGGCCGGATGGGAATCGGTGCGACCATTCGTCGGCGCGTTCTTCGAGGGCGCTCGCGGCGTCGCGGTACTGCTTATACGCGAGAAGCTGGCGAACAAGGTCCATGCGAGGATCATCGGCGGGGGAGAGTTCGGCGAAATTCTCGCGCGAGGCGTCCGCGAGCCTGGGCATGAGCATGCGTGACTTGATTTCTATGAGCGTGGCGGCCATGACGAGAAACTCGCCAGCGACCTCGATGTCGATGTGTTCTATGCCCTTAAGGAAGCTGAGGTACTGCTCGGTGATGGCGGCGACGGGGATGTCGGTGACCTCGACCTCGTTCTTGCGGATGAGGTACAAAAGAAGGTCGAGCGGGCCTTCGAAGGCTTCGAGTTGGACGCGGTAGTCGTCGGTCAGCACGCGGGGGCTCCTCTGGACGATCTCTTTGAACTCGAAGGGATCGAAGCGCTCGAAGCGGGGAAGTGGCGAACGACTTCGATTCTTGGGAACCCTTCGGGTTTCGTGCCCTCTCGTGCCCAATCTTCGGCTCACAGTCTACGCTTGTGCCATGGCCGACCAGAAGCCGGGTTTTTCTGATCCTCACGCCACACCGACCGCGGCCCAGCTCGTTGACGAGCGAGAGTTCGTGCGGGGTGTACTTCGGGAGGAGGCGGAGGCCGTCACGGGGCTGATCGAGCGCGTAGGGCCTGAGTTTCATGATGCGGTCGGGCTGCTGGTCCGGTGCGCTGAATCGGGCGGCACGGTGCTGATTTCGGGGATGGGCAAGTCGGGGCTGATCGGGGCGAAGATCGCGGCCACGCTCGCCTCGCTGGGCATCTCCTCGCACGCGGTTCACCCGGCCGAGGCTGCGCACGGGGACCTGGGGCGGTTCCGTGCCAACGACGTGGTGGTGTGTATTTCGGCCTCGGGCGAGACGGACGAGGTAGTGAACCTGGCGGCGATTCTGCACCAGGACAAGCTGCCGATCATCGCGATGACGTGCGGGCCGCGTGTGACGGTTGAGGGCGAGAGCGCGAGCACAGGCACGGGCGGCGGGCTTTCGACGATCGAGCGTCTGGCCACGGTGCGGTTAAGGTTGGGCGTAACCCGCGAGGCGGGCGGACCGATGTTTGTGGCGCCGACCTCTTCGACAACTGCCACGGCGGCGCTGGGCGATGCGCTCGCGCTGGCGGCGGCACGGCGTCGGAACTTTACGAGCGAAGATTTTGCGCGGCGTCATCCGGGCGGGACTCTGGGCGGGCTGTTGCGGCCGATCACCGACGTCCTGCGGTTCACGTTCGAGAAAGGCGTGCCGCTGATTCCGCACAGCGTGACGGTTGCCCAAGCTCTTGAGAGCGCGGCCGAGGTCGGGCGTCGGCCCGGCGCGATCGTGCTCGTTGATCCCAAGACGAGCAAGCTCTCGGGGATCTTTACCGATGGTGACCTGCGGCGTTTGATCTTGCGAAACCCCAGCGAGCTCTACGAACCTATTGAGCGTGTCATGACGCGCTCACCGCGGACGCTGCCGTCATCGTCAATCGTGCGCGACGCGGTGCGCATGGTGAGAGAGTTCAGGCAGGACGAGATTCCGGTGGTGGACGCGGCGACCGGAACGCCGGTCGGGATCCTCGATGTGCAAGACCTTATCGCAATGCGGTTGGTTGAGGATTGAATCGGGACTGGCATTGAATCGAAATCGCAGAGGCTGGTCGAAGGCCGACGCGCTTACTATTTCCGCATGCCAAGCCGGCCCACCTTCGTTTACCATGCCTTGCGGTCTACTCGGCCGGGATCCACGCGGACCACCGGCCTTGTGATCGCGGCGATCTTGGGCGCGGTGTCGATCGCGACGGTGGCGTACTTCCTGTCCACCAGCCAGAATCGGAACACTGGGCGATCGGCGGCGCCTCTTCCCAACGACGGTGTGGTGCCACCCCTCGAGTTGATCCCACCGGGCACCATCTCCGCAAAGACCGGCTCGCCGACGATGACCGGGGGGAAGGGAATCCAGGCCGAGTTCGCGTCGCGCAGCGATCCGACCAAGCTCGCAGGCCGAATCCTGTCGGCGTCGCTCGATCCGCTGGAGGGGAGCCGGTACAACGCGGAATTACCGCAGTCTTATCTATACTTGAAGGACGGGCGAACGATCTATATTCGCTCGGACACCGCGAAGTTTCTGCTTCCGCAGGGTCCGAGCGGGAAGCCGGACTCGGGCGTGCTTGATGGGAACGTGGCCATCAGTATCTTTGATCGCCGCGAGGACGGGGCCGCGATCGACCTTGCGAAAGACACGCCGGCGCTGAAGATCACGACGAGCACCCTGACGTTCGACATCACGGCCGGGCAGTTCACAGGTCCGGATCGTTTCGTGGTCAGCGGCCCGACCGTCGACTTCGCGGGCACGGGGCTGAACATCTTGTACAACCAGAAGGACGAGCGGCTCGAACTGCTGACGATCGCCAAGTCCGAGACGCTGAGGTTGCGGCCGAAGACTCAGAGGATCGCCAAGGGCGGTGAAACGACAACGGGCGCGAACGGTGCGGTGACGAGTTCGGCCGGGACAGGCCCGGCCAGTGCGGGCCAAGCGGTTGCCGTGGTGCCAGCCCCGCCGCGCCCACAACTCGAAACTTTTTACCACGCGATGTTCAACGACGCGGTGAGAGTACGACAGGGCGATCGGACCATCGACAGCGACGTGATGGAGTTGTGGCTGCGGCTCTTGGATAACCAGCTTGCGCCGAACGCGATTGCGCAGACCAAGGCTGCGAATCGAACGACGGTGTTGCCGCCGGGAAGTGAAGCTCCGAGCTCGCCCAGCGCCGTCGCTCTTGCCGACGGTAAGGGCTCAGACCATGCTTCGAAGAGCGTTGCCGAGACGAGCGTTGCGGCAACCAACCAGCCCGCGGTTCTGGCGACCTTACGCGACGAGGTCGTGCTCAACTGGTCGGGTCCGTTGCGGGTTGAGCCGCTCAACGAGAGGCCGACGACTCTAAAGGGAAACGAGGTTGCGGCGCGATTCTCGGCCAATCCCGGCACGGTTGTGGCGTTCAAGGACGGCGGCAGCAACGCTGACGGCACCTCGGCCACGCTTGATTATTCGGCGACAACGCGCGATATCGCGATGGCCGCGCCGGAGCCGCGTGGTGTGCACCTGACGTTGCCCAACTCGGGCGAGGTCTTCGGGCAGCGCCTGGCGATCAACCTTGGCACGGGGGTTGCGTCGGTGACGAGCGGCGGCGAACTGCGTGGGCTGGGTAAGGGCACGGGTCTGGCGCTCGCGGGCGGGAGCGAAGTTGTTGGACCGCCGGAATCGATCGAGGAAGCGCTTGTCGATGGCACTCAGGCTGTGTCGTCGGATCCTCAGACACCACTGCTCCAGGTCGAGAACTCATTGAAAGGCCTCGTTGCACGGTCGGCGAGTTCGAGGTCCGTGACGTGGACCGATCAGGCCGATTTCCTTTTCGCGACAGCCAACGAGACCATGACCGGCTCGCTCCTTTCCGCGACGCTCGCGGGCGGCGTGCGTGGAACGGACGGGCGTTCCTCGCTCGAATCCAACTGGCTGCGGGCCGAGTTCGCGGCGCCCGTTGCCGGAACGCGCACGAGTTCGACCACGGTGCTCGCGCGGCTCCGCGCACAGGACAAGGTTGTCGGCACCGATGGGCAGGACGGAAAAATCACGACCGACCAACTCGATGTCGCGTTCGAGCCGAGGCCCGGCTCGAGCTCGATCTCCGATGCGGTCCTGATGACCATGACGGGCTCGGCGGTGGCTTCGCGCAAGGATTCGACGCTCCACGCTGACCTGATCGAGGCCCGGCTCAAGCGCGGGCCTACGTTCCAAGGTCCAGGCGGTATCGGGAGCAAGACCGAGAACAACTCAGAGGTGAGCGATGTGCTTGCGCGAAAGAACGTGCGCTTTACCCGAACCGACGGCGTGTGGGCTCGCGGCGACGAACTTCGCGCGACGACCGCCACGCAGATCGCGGACTTGATCGGCACGCACGCGGCGATCGGCAAGGACCAGAGCCGCGTCGAGGGTTCGCAGATGCGGCTTGATGGCGTGGCTCGTGCGCTCGAGGTGTTCGGTGAAGGCCGATTCCGCTTCGTGGGGAAGGCGTCCGATGTCGGCGCTTCGACCGGGAACGATCCGTCGGTGCCGCGCGAGAACGCGCCAGCCAACGCTGGCGGTGGATGGGCGTCGTGGACGCTCGGCATGACGTTCGACGACAAGGCCGGTCTGGTCGATTGTCGCGGCAACGTGCGGGCGGAGATGAACCCCGACGCGGCCAGTCAACGCACGCTGGCGGGGGAGCGGCTTCACTTGGAGATCACACCGGGAGGGTCTTCATCAGCCGCCCGCGTGAGCGAGGCTCAAGCGCTCGCGAGCAGTCAGAATGAGCCGAGAAAACTCTTGCGTGCCGCGGTGTTCGGTTCCGAAGATGGTCTTGACGCGAGCGCCGTCGCCTCGGTTCAGTCCTCGACCTTTGAGCCTAGCGCGGACGCTTCGCAGCCTCGCCGTATGATCGGCCTTCAGTACTTGGAAGGCTCGATAATACGAGTTGACGACGTGCTGGGGACGCTCACCGTTCCGGCCGCGGGGCGCATGCTGGTCGCCGATCGGAAGCCGCCGGAGAACCTCGCCGCGCTGGACACGGGCGCTCTGGCTAACGGCGCTGCTCGTCGGTCTTACACAACGGATCTGAACCCGACCACGCGCGGCGATTCGCTCTTCACCTGGCAGGGCAGTCTGGTCGCCGACCGCAACCACAACACAGCGACTTTTCGCGGCGGCGTCCGCATCACCCACCAGCAACCCGGCTCGGCCGACGCGACCGAGCTTGAGAGCGAAGAAATCGTCGCGAATGTGTCGGATCCGAACGAACGTTCGACTCTTCCGAGCGATTCGAACTCGGACCAACTTCGTGTCCGCTTGACGCGCGCGACCGCCACTGGCGCGGTGTGGGCCAGATCCGCTGGCAAGGAGCTCACGGCCGATCTGCTCGATTACGATGTGGCGGGCAGGGTGATGAAGGCTTCGGGCTCGGACAACAACGACGTGATCCTCTTCGACCTCGCCAAGCCGACGCCGATCACGGCCAAGCTGCTGGAATGGGACTTGGCACGCGATCGGGTTGAGGTGAAACGGCCTGGGACGATCGTGGTGCCAGCTGATCTCGTGAAGTCGCGTTGACGGTCCTTACTACGCGTCCACTTTCTCGAAGCAGACTCGCCCCTCTATCAACCGCGCGAAGTACGCGTCAATCGCGTCCAAGGCCGTGACGCGGTGCACGAACGCCGCGGCCCGCACGAGGTCGGCACGCTGCACCAGCTCCAACCGAGGCTCTTTCAGCCCAAGGCGTGTCGCGTAGAACGCGCAGCCTTGGTGCGCGATGAGGACCACACGTTTGAGGCCGTGGACTTCGACCAGAAACTGAAGCTCGTCCACCACGCCCTGCTCCTCGAGGTGAGCTTGCGGGTGCCCGGCTACGCACGCGGGACCGCCCGGTAGGGTCACACGGTCGTAGCGTGGCAAGGACAGACCGTTCTGGAGAAAATCGTCGAAGTGCTCGCCGAGGCGGCCGTCCGAGCAATAGATGGCGGCCGCGTGAATGCGGGCGGGCTCGTAACGCAGACGACTTTCGTATCGCAACGTGATCTCCTCGCCGGGGTGGCGGCACGGTTCGGACTGCTCGAACGCGGTTGACACGGATCATCCTTAGCACGCCCGGCGCGCGAGAGCCTATGAAATAGTTCAGTGTGCGCGAGGCGGACGCTGAATCGCATGGCACGGGCGAACCGGCGGGTGCATCGCCGAGTGTTACAGCCGCCTAAGGGCCGTCGTTACCAGGGGCCGGGGCGCAGGCTTTGCCCAGTGTTCAAATCTCAAAATAGTTCTCCGTCCGCTGTCTCGGCCAAACGCGCTCCCCCAAATAGCGATGCCTCGGAATCGCCGAGATACTCCGGCACCGATGTCACACCGCAGCACACCATTCCAGGCATTGCTCACCGTGGTCCTTGCGATCACGCTGCCCTTGTGTTGCTACAACTTTCATGGACCGGTTCTGTCGCACCTTTCGTGCAACAGCCTGGACGAGGCGGCGCTTACACTGGTGGCTGCTCGCTCTCAAAGCGACATCGAGCGAAGCCTGATTGAGGGTGAAAGGCCCAGCGGCGTTTACGGGTTCTGCTCCGATGCTGGAACAATCCCAGTGACGGTGGTGCTGACTTCAGACGAAACCGCTCTCAAAACGATCGACGTCTACACGATCTCGCTTGGTTTGGTCTGTGAAGGAAACGGCCCGGTGAAGACCGACGCGGAAACGCACCTGGTGTTCACGATCAACAAGGACGGCGAGCCGGTGAGGACGCTGGCCCCGTACCTCGGCGCGATGGGCCACCTCGTCGTGATCAGCGCGAACCGCGCGAAGTTCGTCCACAGCCACCCGCACGAGACGGGCACGGCGGGGCTCGGCGGAACAACGGTCGAATTCGAGGCCCACTTCCGCAAGCCAGGCATGTTCAAAGCGTGAGGGCAGTTCAATGTCGGTACCAAGGAGAACGAGAAGGTCATTACAGCGCCATTTACGTCGGTCGTTACTCAAGGCGAAGAATCGGCCGAACCTATGCCGCACAGCTACGACGGTGGATCTCACGAGAGGCACAGCAAATAACGATGGATTGAGCCGCGAACAAAGCCCGACATGCGACCCGAACCCTCCCTACGCTTTCCTTCTCCCCCGGCAGACGGCACCATGCCGTCTGCCGAGTTCGAGGGACGGTTGAAGAGACGATTCGAGGACAGACACGAAACACAGGAGACCGCGGGCCCGGCCCGCTTTGCCATGGACGATCGTCAACGTCAGATCCGCGAAGGTGCAGGCCAGCTCGAGTCACGCCTGAACCAAGAGTTCATCGAGTTCCTCCAGAAGTGGAGCATGCCGCTGTTGATCGTCGTCGCGCTGGGGGCGGTGGGGTACGCGGGGTGGACGCGGTACAAGAAGGCCGAGGTCGAGAAGGTCAACGTCGCGTTCCAGGAACTCGAGTCGGTGACCAACAGCGCCAACCCGAGCCCGCAGTCACTCTCGCGCGTGGCGGATGAGTATGAGCGTGTGCGCAGCGTTCCGCACCTGGCCCGCCTCGCCGCGGCCGATGCGTACTTGAAGGCTGTCCGCCTCGGCGTGAAGCCGGGCTCGGAGTTGAAGCCCGACGGCTCGCTGTCCAACCCGGCGGACGCGCTCACCGAGCAGGACGTGGTTCAGAACCTCAATCAGGCGAACCAGCTTTATCAGCGCGTCGCCGACGACACCGCGGGTAAGCCCGGCGTGGCGATGCTGCGCGTCAGCGCGATCTATGGCTTGGCCGCGATCGCCGAGTCACGCAAGCTCCCTGACGAGGCCCAGAAGAACTACGAGCTGATCGCCAGCATCACCGACGGCGGGCCTTACGAGTCCCACGCCAAGGTGGCTCGCGCCCGCATCGCCAGCCTGAAAGATCTCGATTCGAATATCAAGCTGTTCTCGAAGGCTGAACTGCCAGAGTTGCCCGCACTGCCGGACTTGGTGACGCCGCCGCTGGAAAGCCCGAAGGTGGACGTGCTGCCCGCCGAGGGGGTCGCGGCACCAGCCAGCGACGCTCCCGCCACCGAAGCTCCCAAAGCTGAAACACCACCGGTCGATGCGACCGAACCGGCAACGCCCGCACCTGCCCCGAAGTAAGAACGCTTAAGTGCCGCACAGACGGACCGGGCGTGTGTCCTAATCCGCAGCCCGCGCGCGAGTAGGGCGGTTTCACTTTGCCGTTCGGTCATACGTCGATCTCGATTTACAGCGCTGGTTCGTCGCTCACGAGCGGGTTCTCTCGTGGTTCGTTCGCCGTGGGTGTCGGCACGCCTCGAGCCAACGACGTGAACGCGGCGAACCCGAAGGGCGTCTCGGACTCATCCGCGTCGCCGTTCTGGGCCGCCGCGGTGACCTGCGACATAAGTTCGTCGGTCAACGCATGAAACCCTCGGATCTCGTGCAGCGGCAGCGTGTACGCCTCGCCGGAAGGGGTGGTGATCTGGAAGACCGTGCACTCGATCGCCATCGAGAGCGACCGCTCGCCGATCGTCCCCGGGACGCCGCACGCGAACAACGGCGCAACGCCCGCGATGGGGATTCGATTCCCGTTGGCAAGAATGGCAGCCATCCGTCCGTCAAAAGCGTCCGACGGGTCGGGCTCATCTTCGACAGCCTTGCCAACGGGCTTGCCAGCCGCGTTGGCAAGAGACGCCGCGCGCTCGCTAGAGGTGCTCGACTCCAGGGCCGCGATCGTCATGGCCGAGAGCGCCGTGAGGATCTCACGGATTACGTTGTTCCAGAAGAGTTCGCGTACATGGATGAGTTCTGCGGGCGCGATCGATGTCGGCCGCGGCGAGCGCAGGGTCGTACGCTTTGCCGTGATCGCTTTGAAATTAATCTTCGAGGCACCTGCCTTGGCCATGCTCTTCGCTGCCGTCTTGGCTGCCGTCTTGGCCGACGTCTTGGCCGCAGTCCGGGCCGCAGTCCGGGCAGCAGTCCGAGCCGCCGTCCGGGACATGATCGATCGCTTCTCTGACTCGTTGCTCTTGGTGGTAGCTGCCTTCGCTCTTTGCTTGGCCATAGTACTCCGCAACTCTTGGTGTTTAATCGCCCGAATGCTCAGGCCAGCCGCCGACCAAGGTCGCCCGGCTCGAAGACGTGCGCGTACTCCAAGTCAACCTCGAACTTCGTCGCGCGCCCGACGGCCAGGTCGGAGCCGCCGAACGCTGGCGCCGCCACCCGTGCGACAACGTGCGGGTGCAAGGCCGACGAGCACGACACGTCCATCAGGTCGCCCAGCGGCTCGATCACACGCACGGTCAACTCTATCACCGGCGCGCTCGACATCGCCTCGCTCGTCGCCATCACGGCCTTGAGCCCCTGTGGGCGAAGCCCGAGGACCACGAGCTTGTCCGCGTAGTTCGCCAACGCCTTGGCACGTTCTGCGCCGAGTTTGATCGCGAACGGCAACCCTCCGCCGGTCGGAGAGGCCGTCGCGCCGCTGCCCGAGCCTTCGGCGAACGCGAGCCCGTCGCCCTGTTTGACGAGCCGACCCTCGAAGAAGTTCATCGGCGGGGTCCCGACAAACGACGCCACGAAGCGGTTCACGGGCCTGCGGTAGACCTCTAGCGGTGTATCGGCCTGCTGGATCACGCCGCCCTGCATCACCACGATGCGATCGCCCAGCGTCATGGCCTCTTCCTGGTCGTGCGTGACGTAGATCGTGGTGGTCTTGAGCCGCATGTGCAAAGCCTTCAGCTCTGCCCGCGTGGTCACACGCAGCTTGGCGTCGAGGTTTGAAAGCGGTTCATCGAAGAGGAAAGCCTTGGGCTCGCGCACGATCGCGCGGCCCACCGCCACGCGCTGCCGTTGACCGCCAGAAAGAACCTTGGGTTTCCGTTCCAGCAGGTCCGTGATGCCGAGGATCTTGGCCGCATCACCCACGCGGCGCTGGATGTCCGCCTTGGGGAACTTCCGAAGTTTGAGCGCGAAGGCCATGTTCTCGTACACGCTCATGTGCGGGTACAGGGCGTAATTCTGGAAGACCATCGCGATGTCGCGGTCCTTCGGATGCACGTCGTTCACCACGCGATCGCCGATCGAGATCGTGCCCCCGGAGATTTCCTCCAGCCCCGCCACCATCCGCAGCGTCGTGGATTTCCCGCACCCCGACGGGCCTACGAGCACCACGAACTCGCCGTCGCCGATCGCCAGCGAAACGCCCTTCACGGCCTCGTAGCCGTTGGGGTACACCTTCTGAACGTCTTCAAGCCGGACCTGCGCCATGAACAACTCCTACACCCGCCCGCGATCCGCGTGGCCGGGGGTTGCGAACGTACCATATTTGGCCCGCCAAGGCACCCGAGATCATTCTTGGGGCACGGCAGCCTACACGCCGCAGGGCCGCCCCGCCAACCCCTACAACCGGCACTCTCTCAACCCACGCTGGGCCTCCGGGCGTCCGAAGAGCAAGTTCGTGGCGTGATTGGTCGATACGCGGACGGTCTGAGATCGCCGCCGGGCGATCGACGCTTGGCATCCGGAGCAACCGCATGGGCCCTTCACAACGATCATTCAACCAGGTCAAGTCGATCCTTACAAAGCTGGATCGGTCCATCGACGAGGCCCGCCAGAAGCGGCTCCATATCGACGACCCGACCCCGCCGCCGCCCGCGCCAGCCCCGATCCCGACGCCCAGCCGCACCGAGACGAACGGTCCCGCTCCGGCCCGCCCGAGCCCGGGCCGCGCCCAGCCGTTGCCCCTACGTCCGCCGCTCAACCAACCGCCCCAGGCCCAGCGCCGGGTCTCGTAACGCGCCGGGTTGAGGTCCGTTCTTCGAACCCATCCAAAAAGTGAGCCGGGGCATAGTGCCCCGGCTCTTCTTCTTTACTCAGCGTTCTTCTGTTCATTCAAAAGAACCAGATTTCGCCGGTTCGAAATTACTTCTTCGCCTCGTCCTTGGCGGGCTCTTTCGAGGCCGCCCCGGTGATCTTCGTCACCTCGTCGGCGGTCATGCGCCGGACCGACTTGATCTCGACGGTCTCCACCGGCACGTCGCCCATGAAGTTCTTTGTGCCAGTCTTGACCGCACGAATCTTGTCCACGACGTCGGTGCCGCTGAGAACTTTCCCGAACACCGCGTAGGCGGCGCCGTCGCTGGGCAGGTCGAGGAAAGTGTTGTCCTTTGCGTTGATAAAGAACTGCGACGTGCCCGAGTCGGCGACCTGGGTCCGCGCCATCGCGAGCGAGTAGGCCACGTTCTTGAGCCCGTTCTTCCACTCGTTCTTGATGCCCTTGCCGGTCTCCTTCTGCTTCATGTCGGGCGTGAACCCACCGCCCTGGACCATGAAATCCTTGATCACACGGTGGAAGATCGTCCCGTCGTAGTACTTCTTGTCTACGTACGACAGGAAGTTCTGGGTGCTGATCGGGGCTTTTTCGTTGTTGAGTTCGATCGAGATATCGCCCATCGAGGTCGTCATCAGTACGTACACGGTCTTCTCCTGGTCCTTGGTCAGTTCGGCCACGGGCGCCTCGGTTTTCGGTGGTTCGGTCTTGGCCGGTTGGGTCTTTGGCGGCTCGTTCCCCTGCGCGGCGGCGGCCGAGGCGAAGAAGAGCGAGGCTGCCAGAGTCAGGCCAGCAAGGAAAGTCGGGATCGTGGTCATTTCGGGTTTCCAGAGGTGTGAGGACGGGCACGCGCGTGCTCATTTTCGTCCGCACGAAGTGTATGCGCCGTGCCTCGCCCCGTCTCAACCGCACGAACCGACCTCGACTGCCAACCTCACCACCGACCCAACCATGATCCGCACGTTGCGAACCACGCCGATCGCGGGTACAAAGCTGCCATGAGCACCTCCCACTCTCGCCGTGACTTCCTGACCTCGACCGCGGCCGCCACCGCGACATTCGCCGCTGCACCGTTCTTCGTGCGTGCCTCCACGCTCAGCGGTTCCGTCGGCGGGAAATCCGGCCTTGAACCCATCGTCGTCGGCGCCGGTGCCCACCGCTACGAGGTTCTCCACGACTGGGGCGCGCTGCCCAAGACGATCGCCTACGGCAACTGCCACGGTGTTTGCGAGGACTCTCAAGGCCGGGTCTACATCAAGCACACCGTCCACGCTTCCAGCGATTCCAAAGACGCCATGGTCGTCTTCGACGCCGACGGCAAGTTCGTGAAATCCTGGGGTGCCGAATACGGCCTCGCGGGCGGCGCGCACGGCCTTCACATCAACAAAGAAGGCTCGCAGGAGTACCTCTATCTCTGCGATCAGGCCAAGGGCATCGTCTACAAGACCGACCTCGACGGCAAGCTCGTCTATAAGCTCGGCTGCCCGATGGAATCAGGGCTCTACGAGAACCCCGGCGAGTACCACGCCACCAACGTCGCCACCGCACCCAACGGCGACCTCTACGTCGCCGACGGCTACGGCAAAAGCTGGATCCACCGCTACAACGCCAAGGGCGAGTACCAGAGCTCCTTCGGCGGCCCCGGCAACCAGCGCGGCCAACTCTCCTGCCCGCACGGACTCTGGGTGGACACTAGAAGCGGCACGCCCCGGCTCGCGGTCGCGGACCGAGCCAACCACCGCATCCAATACTTCTCGCTGGACGGCCGCCACACCGGCTTCGTCACCAACGAGATGCAACTCCCCTGCCACTTCCACCAGCGCGGTGACGACCTGTTGGTCCCGGATCTGGAAGCACGGGTCACGATCTTGGACAAGGACAACAAGCCGCTGGCCGTGCTGTGCGACGGCGGCGGGCAGGGCCTGCGCGAACAACCTCGCGAAAAGTTCATCCCCGGCAAGTTCATCACGCCGCACAGCGCGATCTGGGATCATGAGGGGAATATCTTTGTGGTGGAGTGGGTGGAGGTCGGGCGGGTGACGAAGATGCGGAAGGTGTGAGAGCAGGGCACCGTTGTATGCCACACACCATCGTACAGTCCCCCGACTTGAACACCCCTCTTCTCCTCATCCTCCCCCACGGCCTCAACGTCTCCGGCGTCACCCTCTGGGCTGTCCGCCTCGCCAACACTCTCGCCGCGCGAGGCCGGGCCTGTGCGCTTTTGCTTCACCCTGAGCCGCCGGACCAGCGCCGCCTGACCGTCGAGTTTCACCCGCGCGTTGAGGTCATCGCCCCGCCCGGCCTGCCAGCGCTCGACGCCTACCCCGGAAACTTCGCCCCGTTCATCGCCACCTACCGCGAGACCGTTCGCCACCTTTCCGGGTCATCGCGCCGCCCAGTGCTGGTCAGCCCGAATCTGCTTGGGGATTGCTACGGGCTCGCCGCCGCGCTCTGCCTGACCGAGCCCGAGATCGTCCGCGTTGTCGGCTGGCAGCACTCGGACATCGAGTACGACGCCCGAGTGCTCGCCCACTACGAACCGATCCTCACCGCGTTCGTCGCGGTGAGCCGCAAGATCCACACGACGCTCGCCGCACGTCTGCCGCGGCGGAGCGCTGACATTCATCACATCGCATATGGCGTGCCGATCTCGAGCGAAACAGCGAGTCAGCGTGTCAGCGAAACGGCGAAAAATCTCGATCCGCGCTTCCCCCCTGACTCGCTGTCTCGCTCCCTCGCTGTCTCGCCTCGCTCCCCACTTAAACTCCTCTACACCGGCCGCATCGAACACAACCAGAAACGCATCCTCGCTCTGCCCCTCCTCTCCGCCGAACTCGACCGCCGCAACATTGCGCACCGCCTCACCATCGTCGGCGACGGCCCCGCCTCCGAAGAGCTCGACGCCGCCGTCGCGGGCCGCACGTCGATCACGCGCCTCCCCGCCGTCGATCAGCCGACGCTCGCCGCGCTCCTTGATGACCACGACGCCTTCGTTCTTCCTTCGCGCTACGAAGGCCTCAGCGTCTCCATGCTCGAAGCGATGTCTCATGGCTGCGTTCCCATCGTCGCGCGCACCGACTCGGGCGCGACCGATGCCATCGACCCCGGCATCAACGGCGAGATCGCCGAGGCCAAGCCCACCGACGACGAGGCCACCACCGCTCGCGCTCTCGCCGACGCCGTCGAGCTGTACCTCACGCGCCGCGCCCCGATGGCCGCCGCCGCCGCACGCACTGCGCACGATCGTTACTCGCTCGACGCTCACGCGAACGCGGTCGAAAAAATGCTCGACATCGCCGCCGCAACCCCCGCGCGCGTCTGGCCAGCTTCGCGCCCCTGCGCCTTCGCCGCCGCGCCAGGCTCTGCTTCAAGTTCCGGTTCTGGCTCGAGCGTCTCGTCCGGCTCGGGTTCGGTTCCAGCCGACGGCCCTGAGCGTCTGCAATCTGTCCTCGCCCGCCTCGCTGGCCGCCGCATCATCATCCACGGCACAGGCCGCCACACCCGCGAACTCGCCGACATCCTCGCCAATTCTCCCGCCATTATCGTCGCCCTCGCCGACGACGATCGCGCCCACCAAGGCCAAACCCTCTGGGGCTGGCCCATCATCGCCCCCGCCGACGCCGCCCGCACCGGCGCGACGGATGTGGTGATGAGTTCATGGATGCACGAAGAAGCAATTTGGAACCGCCGCGAGGTTTACACCAACCAACGCCTCACCGCGCACCGGCTGTACGCCGCAGACGAACCCTGACGCCAAAGGCACGGCTGTCTTTCTCGCGCCACCAAGGTCGCGCCCACCGATCTTGGTGTCTTCGTCCCAGCCCGTGACATCGAATGGTCTTTGATGTGCCTCTGAAGTCTGCCCGCGGTTGACCACGAACTCTCACACCGCCGCCAGCGACTTCAATTGGTAGAACGGTTCTCCGAACCGTTTTCTGAGTTCACGCCACCGACCACGCCCGAACCAAACCAAAGGCACACTGAGGTCGCCACGGCGCGTTCACGAGTTCGGGGGCTAATGTGCGCGACCTCAGTGCCACGAAGGCAGAGTTACGCCGCCGCGATCTTCGAATGCATCGAAGTTTGTACAATCGAAAGAGGATCCAAGAGAGCCTCGGCTACGTCAGCCCTGAACAGTTCGAGACGAGCCGACGCGGATAGATTCACCCTATCCACCCGAGATGGGTCGGTTCAGTCCGCGATCGCCATGGGGCGGAGACGGATGGAGGGCGGCACGGAAGAAGAGTGGCGAGTATGAGCGGCGGGCATGAGAGAGGGTACGAAGCTGGCTCCGAAGCGGCATTGACGAGGTGGGTTCACTCAAGAAAGAACCTCGCGTAAGGCCGCCCTTACGCGAGGCTTTGTTTTCGTACGAACCGAGCCTCGCTAAATACGGGCCGCTCGGAATCTCAATCACTCACGCGTGACCGTTCACGCTCGACCACTTACGCCCGACGACGGCGGACGACGACCAGCCCGCCGAGCCCGAGCAGCGCCATCGCGCCCGGGGCCGGGACGCTGTTCACGCCGATGTACGAGGTCAGCGTCACGCTCGCGCCGGGGGCGAGCGTGACGCGCCACTGGAACCCGCCGAAGTAGTCAGGACCAGCGCCGACCACCACGCCCGCCGTCGAGCCGCCCGTGCCAGCGAAGCTCTGGTTGGCGTTGTTCGCGCCGGAGAACACCTTGGTGTTGATGTTGGTGGAGGAGTTGGCCTCCCAGTTGGTCACGCCGATGCCGATGAAGTTCAGGGCGTAACTGCCGCCCAAAGCGGTGTCGGAGAACGTGAGCGTGCTCGCCGAGCCCGAGACGCTGGCCGCGATCCCGTCGTTGCCGCCAGCGCCGACGCCCAGGATCTGCGAATCGACGAGGTTGAAGAAGTCGTAGGTCTCGGTCGTGGCGGCGCGGTTGGTGAACTTCGCGTCGGCCCGCATCACGGCCTGGTTGGCGGCGGCGCCGTCGGTCAGCGTGTAGGTGATCCCTGCGTCGATCCGCGAGCGGTTCGTCTCGAAGACGTCGCCCCAGTTAATCGTGCCCATGTTGCTGCCCGCCGTGAACGTCTGCGAGTACGTGCTCACGCCGCCAGCCGTGCCCGACAGGCCCTTCCCCGCCGTGCCGCCGTTGCTGCCACCCGCGTTTCGAAATCCCCAGCGGTACGAGCGCAACGGGCTCAGTCCCAGGTTGCTGGCCGTGATCGCGCCGGGCACGTCCGTGAACAGCGACGCCTCAGCGCCCGTCACGTTCGAGGCCGTGTTCCACTGATACGGCCTGGTCGCGTTCGACAGGCTCGCGCCCCACGCGGGGTTGGTGAACGCGGGGTTGAACGCGGCATTCCCCGCAGTCAACAAGAAATCCGCGTTGGCGGTGCCCGCAATGGCACCGAGCAACGCGACCGAAACCAATGATGTCGTACGCACAAGTCTCTCCTATTTTTAGTGTCCAGAGCACACGCCCGTACGCCGGAACATACCGACGGACATCCCCATACGGCGGAAACGCTGGGAGCTTGGACCCAAGCACCCTATCAGCCGACGGATCAGGACTCAAGGGTGTCTCTGAGCTTTCGCGTTGAACGTCCGAATTGGGGTGAAACACCTACCGCGCCTACGCCGTTTCTCTGCCCGCCAAACCACCTCCCCGGGGCCGAACTTCGTTGATACACAGGACTCTCCGATTGCGTTCTCGTATGTACGCCAATTCAAAGTTGCCCCCTCCCCAGTCGCCCACCGAACAGAAATCGCTTTGTCGATGAGAACGCGGCGTCCACATCGTTCGGATCCTCGACCATGCCGTCCCTCGCTACCATGGCCCCAATTCGAACCTGTCGGCGAGCACCACGCTCAGCGCCAGCTTGCCCTTCGGCCGCGGCCCGCACGTCTTGGCACGCACCAACTCGCGATCACTCTCGGAGTCCACCATGCCCACCTCCATCACGATGTCTTCGTCCGGCCTCAACGTTCCCAACGACCCCATCATTCCCTTCATCGAGGGCGACGGCACGGGCCCGGACATCTGGCGGGCCTCGGTCCGCGTCATGGATGCGGCCGTCGCCAAGGCCTACGACGGCAAGCGCAAGATCACCTGGCACGAGGTCCTCGCTGGCGAAAAAGCCTTCAACAAAACCGGCAACTGGCTCCCCGACGAAACCATTACTGATTTCAAGAAATACCTCGTCGGCATCAAAGGCCCGCTCACCACGCCCATCGGCGGCGGCATCCGCTCGCTGAACGTCGCCCTCCGCCAGCTCCTCGACCTTTACGTCTGTCTCCGCCCGGTCCGCTGGTTCCAGGGCGTGCCCTCGCCGGTGAAGAAGCCGCAGGACTGCAACATGGTTATCTTCCGCGAGAACACCGAGGACATCTACGCTGGCATCGAATGGGCGGCTGGCACGCCCGAGGCCGCCAAGGTTCTCGCGTTCATCGAGAAGGAGTTCCCTAAGGACTTTGCCAAGATCCGCTTCGGCACCCAGGCCCGGGCCCACGAGTTCGCCGCGGCCGCGATGGGCGGGGCTGATCGCGTCACCGAGAGCGACACGGCGGTAAAGGTCGGGGTGGGCATCAAGCCCGTGAGCTCGATGGGCTCGCAGCGCCTCATGTGGGCCGCGATCGAGTACGCCATCCGCGAGAAGAGCAAGAGCGTGACGATCGTCCACAAGGGCAACATCATGAAGTACACCGAAGGTGCCTTCAAGGATTGGTGCTACCAGATCGCCACCACCCACTTCCGCGCCCAGTGCGTCACCGAGCGTGAGTCGTGGATCTTGGGCAACAAGGAATCCAACCCGGGCGTGTCCAGCCAGGACAACGCCAAGGCGATCGATCCCGGCTACGACATGATGACGCCCAATCAGCAGAAGAAGATCGTGGCCGAGGTCGAGACGGTCCTCAAGCTCGCCCCCACGCACGGCGACGGCAAGTGGAAGAAGATGATCCTCATCAAGGACTCGATCGCCGACATCACGCTCCAGCAGGTCCTCACCCGCCCGAAGGACTTTGACGTCATCGCGTGTATGAACCTCAACGGCGATTACCTGAGCGACGCCCTGGCCGCCCAGATCGGCGGCATCGGCATCGCCCCCGGCGCGAACATCAACTACGTCAGCGGCCACGCGATCTTCGAGGCCACCCACGGCACCGCGCCCAAGTACGCCAACCTCGACCAGGTCAACCCCGGCTCGGTGGTGCTCAGCGGCGAGATGATGCTGCGGTACATGGGCTGGACCGAGGCCGCGGACCTGATCATCAAGGGCATGGACGGCGCGATCACGGCCAAGACGGTGACGTACGACTTCCACCGGATGATGGAAGGGGCGACGAAGCTGAAGTGTTCAGAGTTTGGGGATGCGGTGATTAAGCACATGGGGTGAGAGAAGGCGAGCCGATCGAGCCCTTCTCCCCTCAACCCGATTTCGACGCTCCGCATAGCTTGTACAACGCACGCGCCCCGACGTTCGCATCCCACTCCGGCTCGCTGGGCGAACCTGGCGCGACCTCCACGAGATCAAACCCGACCACTCGTCGGCCCTTGCGAACCAGGTCCAGCAGCATCGTCGCCTGATGAAACGACAGCCCGCCGGGCACGGGCGTGCCGGTGTGCGGGCACAGCGACGGATCAAGGCCATCAATGTCAAAGGAGATATAGACGTCTTTGGGAAGCTGCGCGATGGTCTGCTCGCAGAGTTTCAGGAACGTTGTTCCGCCGGACTGAAGCTGGGCCCAGTCCTCGTCGAACGCGGTGACGACTCGTGCGCCATGTTGCGCACCGAAGCTGACTTCATCTTCAGAGAAATCCCGGATCCCAATCTGCACGAGCTTGGCCACGTTGGGAAGGCGAGAGAGCACGTTGTGCATGATCGAGGCGTGCGACCATGTGAAGCCCTCGAACGCATCTCGGCAATCCATGTGCGCGTCGATGTGCAGGATGCCCACGCCGGGGTACTTCTCCGCCACGGCCTTGATCGCACCGAACGGAACCGAGTGCTCGCCGCCGATGAGGCCGGGCAGCTTGCCCTCGGCGAGCACCCGCGCGGTGTGCTCGTACACAAACGCGTTGACGTGCTCGCTCGCGGCATTCACTTCGGCGAGGAGCTTCGCGTGCTCGCGGTTGCCGTCCTCGGCTCCTCCGGCGTCGATGATCGGGCGAGCCGCGGCCGCCGCACGACGAGACAACTCACGGATCTTCTCGGAAATTGGCTCCATGAATATGCCCTGCTCGTACACCCTGCCGAAGCGGCGATCAAAGAGATCGACCTGCATCGAGGCCTCGCGAAGGGCGGCGGGGCCGTCGGCCGTGCCCGGGCGGTACGAAGTCGTCGCATCGAACGGCACGGGCAGTAGAACAATGCGGCTCGCGGCGCGATCAAACGGCAGCCCGAAAATCCCGGCACCCGCGTCGGCGGCGGCCGCAGGGTCAAAGTTCGGCGACACGCTCATGCAAAGCTCCGAAGAATAATCCAAAGTTCCCGGTCGCTCCCCGACATGGATCGCGGCGGAAGTTCGCAGCGCGAGGGTATCCTCTTGAGCAGCGATGAACCTGTGACCGTCACGCACCGGCGGCTCATACGCCCGACACGATTCGCAAGGATGTGAACATGCCCGACGAGCAACGCAGAGATCCGCAGGCTGAGTCTCCCGAGAAAAGATCAGGAGACAGGCCGAGTAATGCACCGTCGAATCTCGAGGCCGCACCGGGGATCAGCAAAGCCGCGAGTTCTGATCCGACTGATCCGAAAGACATCTACGACCTGGCCCCCGCCGAGCTTCCCGCGCGGCCACCGATCGCCTCGTCGCTGGGCACGTCCTCGAAGAAGCCGGAGATCGACAAGGAAGGGCTGCTCACGGGCTTTGACGAGGACGCGGACTTTGAGACCGATCCGGACGTGCAGAGAGCCAAGCAAGCCGGAGGCGGGTCGATGGCAAAGCCGGGAATGAGATCGGCCTCTCCGACCGAGAATTCCGCGGCCAAAGCAGGCGTCCGTGCTGGCTGGGGGCCCGGTGCGGCTTCAAAGATCCAGCGCGAAGACGCGGCGGAAGATTCGGGGGAGTTCTTCGTCGAACCGGGACTTGGTTCGACCAAAGTCTGGCTCATCATCGGCGGGCTACTGCTCGTTTCGGCCGTAGTCGCGGCGGCTGTAAACCAAAGAGAACACCCAGTGCTCGCGTCTCTGCTCGTGCTTTACAACGGCTTTCTGCACACCGGCACAGGCGTTGCGGCCGTGGGTGTTGGGGCGATGGTGGCGGGTAAACGGCTCGGCCCGCTCGATCTCACCGCCGGTCGAATGTTCGCGGCGGTTGCCGGGATGTTGCTGCTGGCCAACTGCAACATCAACCTGGTTGGCAGCACGCCGATCGAAGAACTCACACTCGGCGCCATCGTCTATATCGCCGTGGTGGCGGGGACTTTTCGTTTCTGGGGGCAGGTGCTCGCAACGGTTGTCTCGGCTCACTTTCTGTTCTGGCTCGTGATTCACGCTGGGATGGCGATCACCGAGAAGATCGGCCGCACGCCGCTCCCCGCTGCGCCGCAGTGAATCTGTGTGCCGCACTGAATCTGCGGAGCGAATCGTCATTTCAACGACGTTCGGAGCGATTCAAATATCTGCCCTTCTCTTGCCGAGGGAGTCGCGCGTGTGTCCCCCCTCCCACTTCTTCGTGCGTTGCATGCACGACCCTGAAAGGCGCTCGGTTCGATGTTCGAATCCCCGACCGAAACTCTCTCACCCGACGCACGCAGGGTCTTTGATCGCGCGATCTCGTGCTTCACACGGCTCGTCGGCGTTCCGCGCTGGGCCGCGGTCGCGCCGGGCCGGGTCAACCTGATCGGCGAGCACGTCGACTACAACGACGGCTTCGTGCTGCCAATCGCGATCGACCGCACCTGCGTCGCGATCGGCTCGCCCGCGCTCGACGCCCGGAAGTGCCGGGTTCACGCCCTCGACAAGGACGAGTCCTCGCTAATCGACATGACCAAGACACCGCCCGTCAGCTTAAACAGGGGGTCGTGGCTCAGCTACATTGCTGGCGTGATCGCGATGTACCAGCGCGAGCTCGGCGTTGCCCGGATCTCGCCGATGGACATCGCCGTTGCCAGCTCGGTTCCCCTCGGCGGCGGGCTCTCGAGCTCGGCGTCGCTCGAGCTCGCCATCGCGACGCTCATCGAACAGGCCGCGAGCATCGAACCCGACCCGCGCCGGAAGGCGCTGCTTTGCCAGCGAGCCGAGCACGAGTTCGCGGGTGTGCCGTGCGGCATCATGGACCAGTTCATCTCGGCGATGGGTGAGCGTGACAGCGCGTTGCTCATCGACTGCGCGTCCGCCCAAGGCCACACCATCCCGATGCCCGGCCAAGAGCACGCCGTGGTCATGGTCATCAACACCAACGTCCGTCACGAGCTTTCATCAGGCGAGTACGCATCACGCCGCGCCACGTGCGAACGCGCGATCCGCACGCTGGGCGTCGGGCGCTGGCGCGACGCGACGCTTGACATTCTTGAAATTTCTGCAAATCGACTCGACGAAGAGGAACGCCGTTGCGCTCGTCACGTGATCACCGAGATCGCGCGCACACTCGACGCCGCGACCGCGTTGCGATCGGGGCTGGTCGGTTTGCCACAGTTTGGCCGACTTATGGATCAATCGCACGCCAGCCTGCGCGACGACTACCGCGTCTCGTGCTCGGAGCTCGATGCCGTAGTCGAGATCGCCCGAGCAGTGCCGGGTGTTTTCGGGGCGCGAATGACCGGCGGCGGCTTTGGGGGGTGCGTCATCGCGCTGGTACGGCCCGACGCGGTAGAAGCCCTCACGAACGCGGTGATCGAGCAATACCGCGAACTCTTCGGAAGAACGCCGACCGTGTTCACAACCACGGCGAGCCCCGGTGCACGGTCGATTCGCCTGAGCAGATCGAAGCTGTAAACAGATGCAACCGGGAGATCAGGACTTTGTTTCGTCGTCCCCGTCGCTCCGCGCTGACCACCCACCGAGCGCCGGCGATGGCGCGGGGGGGACCGCTTCCCCGTCCATCGCTTCGATCGTGATCTTCGCCCCTCCTACGCGCAGCTGATCGAGCTGCCGCCTTCCGATCCGCACCCGCAGCCGGGCGTCGCTCTCGGAATACTCACGCTCGAGCACGATCGCGCGGTTCTCGATCAGATGGATCGTTTTCGAGTCGCGGATCGGCACGACGATGACGAACTCCTGAACCTCGCCCTTGGCCGCGATCATCACGCGTGACACCAGTTCGGCGTGCCCCATCGGAAGCCCGTCGGCGCCCTTGGGCCCGTCGGCGATGGCGCAGATGGGCAGCGCGCCGGGCACCTTCTGCTGCCAGACCAAGATCTCGGCGTTGCTCCGCAGACGGTCCGCCTTGTTGAGCAGCACGATCCGCTGCGGCGGCTTCCACTCACGCCCCTGTTCACGCTCGTGCGTTTCCACTTCTTTAAGCAGATCGTCGAGCGTGCCGGTCACGGTGTTGTACTGCAGCTCGGCGGCAGGGTCCGAGACATCAAGCATGATGAGCAGCACGTCGGCGTGCGTGGCCTCTTCCAGCGTCGCGCGGAACGCCGCGATCAGATTATGCGGCAGGTCACGGACGAAACCGACGGTGTCCGAGAGCATCACCGACAGCCCGCCGCCCAGGTCCCAGCCGCGGGTGCGGGTCATCAGCGTCGCGAACAACCGGTTGTCGGCGTACGCCCCGCCGCGTGTCAGCGTGTTGAACAGCGTGGACTTTCCCGCGTTGGTGTACCCGACGATGCCGACGGTGAAGTGGTCGCGCTTCCGCTCACGCACCTCGCGACTCTTGCGGGCCTGCACGATGCGGATCTCACGCTCGAGGTCGTTTTTGCGCGACTGGACGAGCCGCCGGTCGATCTCGAGCTGCATCTCGCCCGGGCCGCGCGTGCCTACGCCGCCGATGCCGCCAGCGCCCACGATGCGTTCAAGGTGCGACCACATCGCACGCAGCCGCGGGTAGGTGTACTCCAGTTGAGCCAGCTCAACCTGCAACTGCGCCTCCGAGCTGGTTGCGCGGCTGGCGAAGATATCCAGGATCAACTCGCTCCGGTCGATCACCTTGCGCTCGCAAACTTCTTCGATCTTGGAGATCTGCTTGGGCGAAAGGCCGTGGTCGAAAATCACCGTGGTCGCGTTGAGCTGGTCGCAGAGCTGCTTGAGCTCGGTCATCTTCCCCTTGCCCATGAACGAGCCGGTCGTCGGCTTGGGCAGGTTCTGTGTCAGCTCGCCGACGATCACCGCCCCGCCCTGCTCAGCCAGCGAGCGCAGCTCACCGAAGGGGTCCGCGTGGTCGTACACCGAATCTGGCAACCTCACGGCCGCGAGAATCGCGCGCTCGGACTGGACATCGATACCGGAACGTTCTTTGGGTGGTGGCATGGACGCAATAAGCGTAGCGGCCCCGAGACGTCGGCTCTCCGAGCCGACGCATCGGTCGTGTCCCAGTCCACCTTCGGTCCACCATCCTTTCCGCTTTCTGCCACCATCGCCGCCTCGAACCTGTATGATCTCCGCTCGTCATCCCGGAGAATCACATGATCTGGAAACTCGTCCGCTCTCGCTTTGCCGCGTCGTTTATGCTTTCTGTTGTCGCGGCAAGTGTTCTCTCGCTCGCCTCGTGCGCCGATACGGCAGCCGTCAAGGCCGACGGCGGGGGCGCGGACGACAACCCAAAGGATCCGAAAAAGTCCGCTGCAGAACGCCGGGCCGAGCGTGCCAAGACTTTCCGCGCGGCCACGCCGCGCAAGTCAGAGACGATCTTCTCGCCCCTCACACTTCCGGAACCGAACCTCATCCGCGGCGCCGCGGGCGTTCCCGGGCCGGAGTATTGGCAGCAGAGCGCGGACTACTCGATCCAAGCCACGCTCGATACCGAGGCCCGGAAAGTCACGGCCTCTGAATCGTTGACCTACACCAACAACTCACCCGACACGCTCTCGTTCCTCTGGTTCAACCTCGAACAGAACACGTTCAAGCCCGACAGCCTCGGCAGTCTGATGCGCACCGACGAGGGCCGGTTCGGTAACCGCAACCCGTTCAACGGAGGGTTCGTCATCACGTCGGTGAAGGTCAACGGCACAGAAACCTCGATCGCCGTGTACGACACGCTGGGCCGCGTCGATCTCCGCAAGCCGCTCGCACCAAAGGGCGGCGTCGTGAAGGTCGAGTTCGAGTGGTCGTTCCTCATCCCGGAAAAGGGCGCGGACCGGATGGGGATCTACGCCTCCGCCGACGGCCCGATCTTCCAGATGGCCCAGTGGTTCCCGGCCGTCGCGATGTACGACGACGTTCACGGCTGGAACGCCCGCCCGTACCTCGGCCAGGGCGAGTTTTACACGAACCACGGCACGTTCAATGTTTCGCTGACCGTGCCGCGCAATCACATCGTCGCCGGCTCGGGCGTGCTCCAAAACCCCACCGAGGTTCTCACGCCGACGCAGATTGAGCGACTGGCCGCCGCCGCGAAGACCAAGACTACGACCATGATCCGCGACGAGAACGAGGTCAACGACGCCGCCAGCCGCCCGGCTGGCGAGGGCCCGCTCACCTGGAAATTCAAGGGTCAGAACATCCGCACCTTCGCGTGGACCAGCTCCGAGGCGTTCATCTGGGACGCGGCCGGGATCGACTGGGGCGACGGAACCTCCACGCTCTGCCAATCGCTCTACAGCAAGGACGCGCTGCCGCTCTGGAAAGAAAAGTCCACCGACAGCCTGCGTTTCTCGATCGAGCACTACAGCGAGAAATGGTTCCGCTACCCCTACCCCATCGCCACCAACGTCAACGGCGTCGTGGGCGGGATGGAATACCCCATGATCATCTACTGCTCCGAGCGCCAGAACGAGGACGGGCTCTTCGGCGTGACCACCCACGAGATCGGGCACAACTGGTTCCCGATGACCGTCAACACCGACGAACGCTACCACGCCTGGATGGACGAGGGATTCAACACATTCATCAACTACTACGCCAGCCAAGCTCGCAAGCCCGACACCGAGTCCAAGAACGACGCCGAGAAGAAGCCCGAACGCCGCCAGCGCCGTGGCGATGCCCGCAGCTTCGCCCCCGCCATGCTTGCGCCGGTTCAGCAGCCCATCATGACGCCCGCCGATCAGGTTGTGCCTTACCTGCTCGGGCAACTTCAATACGGCAAGACCGCGACCGGCCTGGTGATACTGCGTGAGGTCATCCTCGGACCAGCCCGCTTTGATCCGGCGTTCAAGCGGTACGTGAGTTCCTGGGCGTTTAAGTCCCCGCAGCCAGCCGACTTCTTCCGGTGCATGGAAAACGCCGCGGGCGCCGACCTCGCGTGGTTCTGGCGCGGCTGGTTCATGGAGACCGGCACGCTCGACCAGTCCATCAAGGAAGTGAAGTACGCCGACGACGGCCAGGCCCTCGTCACCATCGAGAACCTCGGCGAGCTGGTCATGCCCGCCACCCTCCGCTGCACACTCGACGACGGGAGCGAGATTGATCGCCAAGTCCCCGTCCAGGCCTGGTTCTACGGCAATCGCTTCACGACCCGCGTCAACACGGGCGGTAAGAAGATCACCAAGGCCGTACTCGACCCTGACGAGCAACTGCCCGACGTGGACGCCGAGAACAACACATGGGAGATCAAATGAGCGGGCGCGGTCACGCATCACGCCGGGTCGATTGATACCGAGCTGGGGCGCGAGTTCACGAACTTCGCGCCCGTCTGTCGCGCACGATCCACGATCAACCGCAGCGCGTCGGGCCTCGAATAATGCCCCGAGATGTCGAGGCTCTGCCGCTCGCGCAGCACGAGGCCGTGATCGAGATCCGCGATGATCAGGCCCGCGGTATCGCAGACAGGTTCGACGATCCAGCGGCCGTCCGGCTCGGCGATGCACGAACCGCCGTTGTACGCGATCGGCTGGCCGGGCGAGGCGAGCAGTTTCTCTCGAATGGGAAAATCTTTGGGCACATCGCACTCGTGGAGCAACGCGCCAGCGGAGATCACGAACGAACGCGACTCGATCGCGAGAAACCGCGTGATCTCGCGCGTGTTCATGTCACGCCCGGGCCAGATCGCCACGTGAAGATCTTCGCCCTGCACGTGCAGCGCCGCTCGAGCCAGAGGCATCCAGTTTTCCCAACAGTTGAGCGCCCCCCATGGTGAACGAGCCGACGAGGTGCGTGGTCAGCCCGTGCCCATCGCCAATCCCCCAGCACAGCTGTTCCTCAGAGATCGGCATCAACTTGCGGTGGATCGACACGACGCCCAGCTTGGGATCGATGACGACCCGCGAGCAGTACAGCGAGTGCCCGCCGCGATCGGCCGGTCGTTCCACGATCCCAAGCACCACCGTCACGCCGTGCCGAGCTGAAGCGGCTACCACCGAGTCTAGATGGCCCTCGTGCGGCGCGACCGCTTGCTCCATGTACGTCCGATGAAAAGCTTTCTGCTCAGGGTCATCAAAACGAGCGCCGTCGGTGCGGCAGAGCCAGATCGGATAGCCCGGCACGAACGCTTTACCGAAAACCACCAGCGAACATTCCGCCGCACTGGCCTCGACCACGGCTTCCACAATCCGGAGCAGCGTGGAACGTCAATCCAAGAACACGGAAGCGAACTGTGCGATAGCGACCTTCATGTCGGAAGCCTACCTCGTTTCATAGACGCTGAGATGTCAAAGCCGGGCGCACCGTCTCCTTCTGGATCGCGAACACGAAGGGGCCCGCGGGGAGTTACCGATTGTGGAACCGGCTAGAGAGCTGGCTCGATCTCCACTTTGAGTACGGCGGCACCGTCGATCTCGAAGTGTTCGACGACGAACTCGGCCGTGCCGTCGGCGTCCATGGTGAAAACGCCGGTGTCACGGGTTGGGCCGTGCCACGTCCAGTTTTCGATAACAACCTTGTTGTTGACGCGGACGCGGACGCCGTCGTCGCTGAGCGTAGTGATTTTCCAAATGCCCTTCGGAATCGCGACGGAGGTTGTGGCGATCATGCCAAAGTGGTCCGGCTTGAGCGCGGCCTTGGTGATCTCTTCGCTGAGCTTGAGCGCGCTGGGGCCGCGGCTGTTGTACGAGAGATCGAGGGCGGGGAGACGGGCCGCGATGGACGCGGGTGATTCGGCGCGGGCACGCCACGCGGCGAGATTGGTGCGCGGATCGGAGGCTTCGTCCCATTCGAAGAAGGTCGCGTCCCACGTCGCGTTAAAGATCGAGCCGGAGAGAGTTCGGCTGAACGATTTGGAGCTCAGTTCGAGAGTGTACGGGACCACGCCGGGGATCGTGGCGTTGACGGTGTAGGTGACGGGAAGGCCAGGTTTTTCAGGCTTTTTGGTGGTGCCTTGCAGGCCCGTGCCTTTGAGGTCGAGCTTGGAGTCCGGCGGGATGCGGAAGAGCTCGTACACCCGTGTACCCGGCATGGACACGCCCGTACGCACCATGGGTTCGACATGCTCGTAAGGCCCCCACTCGGTCATGATGATGAACGCTCGGCCCGCCAGCGCCGAGCGTGCGCCGACGACCTTGCGGCGGCCGATCGCTTCGACGGTGGGCGGCGCATACGGGCTGACCTCGCCGCTGACGCGCGGCTCGGCCCCCTTGGTCGCTTCGATTTCCTTACCAACGTTGCGTGTGGTGTTGTGGCTGAAGACGTTGTCCTTGAAGTTCTCTGTGCCGAGGTCACGGAGTTGAAGCGCGATGGCGTCGCCTTCAAAGGTGTTGTTGGCGATGATGTTCTTGGAGATGCCGCGGTTCTTCGCCTTGATGGCCGGGCGTGCGAGGAGGGCGGAGTCGTTATCCCACCAGAGATGGACGCCGCACGCGTTCTTCGAGAATTGATTCTCGATGATGGAGTTGCCGCTGCCGTGCTCGATGTTGATACCGCCGCGCTCGAGCCCGTACGCCATCGTGCCGTTGCCCGAGATGGTGTTGAAGGCGATCGTCGTGTCCTGCGAATAGCCGCCCCAGATGCCGCAGATGGCGTTGTTGGCGAGGCGGTTGCGGATGAACCTGTTGCCGTAGCTGAACGTCATCTCGATGCCGTGCGCGGCCGCGTCTGAAAAGTCGTTGTCGATGAGTAGGTTGTTATTGTTCCCTTTTCCGATGGGGTCAAAGCCGGGAGCTTTGGATGGTGTCTCGCCGATGGCCTCCTTGCCCGCGAACCCGAAAAAGCCGTCGCCCCCGTGGGTGGCGGAGTTCTCGATGAGCGTGTTGTCGTTGCACTGCTCGAACATGAGGATGCCAGCGGAGTCTTGGCCGCGGTTGTAAACGCCGTGGCTATAGCCGCGGACGCAGAAATCGAGGGCGTTGCGCGAGACGGTGTTGCGGCTTGATCGCCACATGGCGAGCCCCCAGCCGGAGAGGAACGAGCAGTCGTTGCCAAAGATTTTCGAGTCGTTCACGCGATCAAGAATGATGCCGTTCTGCCCGCGTCGGACAGTGATGTTGGAGATGGAAACCTTGTTCGAGCTCTCGACGCACAGAGCTGCGCCGTGGTTCTCAACCCATTCGTGGTTGTCGTTCTCGTGCGGGAATAGCCAGTCGGAAGAATCTTCGGCGGCCGGAGTGGAGCCCAGATGCTGGCGGTAATTGTCGTTGAGTTCCGCGCCGTCGATGGTCAGCCCGTCGGCGTTGCTAGCGCGGATGGCGACCTTGAACCCTGAGACGTTGAGGCCTTTGAGAGTGACGTTCTTGTGGCCGTTGATACGGACGCCGATGCCCTTGAGCTGGTCCCAGGGCGTAGCTTCGGGTGCGCCGCGGAGAGGTGCGCCAGTGAATGTCACGGTGATGTTGTCGGCGTTGATCTGGATGACACCGTTGTCGTTGGCGTCGGTGATCACTGATCCCTTGAGGATGACAACCGTGCAAGACTCGGTGAGAACGGTGTCGTCATCGGTGACGGTGACGAGCTTGCTTGGCTGGGCGGCGGCCAGGGCGGCGCAGAGAAGAAGTATCAGCATGATCGCGATGGTACGCGAGATGAGCGAGAGGCTTGTGAATTGTGGAGGAGAGAGGTAGGCCGAAGAAACCTTCGCCTCATGACAGCAAGAGAAAGCCCAGCGTGCGAGAGAACAACAAAGAACGCCGCACGCCTGAGCGAGGCGACGGTGCTTGGGCGAGCCTGAACTTAGCTGGCCTGCCCGCTGGGGCGGTTGACAGATTCAACAGTCGCCGGCTCAACCGGGTCGTTGCGGCTCACGCGGACGTCTTGGCCGTTCGAGAGCGGCGCACGGTAAGCTGTCTCGGCAATCTGCTGGTTGTTGGGCTGCTGGCGGTTACTGGCGGCTGTGTCGATGTCGTCGTCGATGCCCTTCAGACCTTTCTTGAACTCGATGATCCCCTTCCCGAGATTTCGACCGACTTCGGGGAGTCGCCGGCCGAACACGAGCAAGCCCACGATCAGGAGGATGACCAAGGTGATCGGGCTGAGGTTATTGATAAAGGCGAGCGTGGTCATGGGGTGCTCCAGATGGGGCGTGCGAGGCCGGGTGCTGGCTCAACGGGGCGGTTGCTCAAACTGATACGAACGTCACCGAGCGCTGGATCGCATGCCGAGGACTCTCGAAAGAAGTGTAGACCCCGACAGGAGCCCAACGTGTGTGTTTGGGAGAGATTGCGGCGTCGGGAAGGCGAGGAGACAGGGCAAGGACCGGTCAAGACTTGAAGACAGCTTTGCGGGCACGGAACGTTCTTCGGAGATCATCACCTTGAATCTCGGATGATGACAGGCATGGCTCGCCTGGTGGCAATTCGGGATTAGTTCGCACACCAAGATCGGCTCCAAGATCCACGGTCAAGAGTCACCCAAAGACCCGCGACGTTCCGCGGCTTCGACAACGTTGAGCAGCAGCATCGACACCGTCATCGGCCCGACCCCGCCGGGCACGGGACTGATCCACCCAGCGACGGCCCGGGCTGGCTCGAACTGGACATCGCCGACGGTCATCATTTTCCCCTCAGGGCCGGGCACGCGGTTGACGCCCACGTCGATGACGATCGAGCCGGGCTTCACCATGTCGCCCGAGATCAGCCCCGGCACGCCCGCGGCCGCGACCAGCACGTCCGCAGAACACGTAAGCTCCTGAAGATTTTCGGTCCACTTGTTGCAGGAGATCACGGTCGAGTCCTGCCGCATGAGCAGTACCGCAATGGGCTTGCCCACCACATCGCTGGCCCCAACCACGATCGCGCGCTTTCCACGGATCGAGACACCGGTGGACTCGAGCATCTTTATCACGGCCAGCGCGGTGCAGGGCGCGAGCGACGAACGACCGTACACGACGTTGCCAATGTTGGCAGGATTCACACCTTCCACGTCCTTCTCAGGGGCGATCAGACGTTGAACGCGATACGGATCGATCCCCGCCGGGAGCGGCATATGAAGCATCACCGCCGAGACCTTCTCCTCAGTATTGAGCAGCAGAACCCGGCCCGCGATGTCGTCGTAGCCCGCAGTCGCGGGAAGAAGGTGGAGGTGGTACTCGATGCCCAGTTCGCGACAAGTCTTGCCCTGATTCTCCGCGTAGACACGGCCACCGTTGTCGCCAGATTCGACGAGCACGGCGTCAAGCCGAACCTTGCCGTGGCGAGCGTGGACCGTGGCGACACGCGAGCGGATCTGGTCGCGGTAGTGCTTGGCGAGGTTGGTGCCGTCGATGAGCTGGGCCGTCATATGCGAGATCTTATCAGCGCTCGTGACCGCTCGGGGATGAGCGGCCGTGAACGGAATTCTGCGCATGGGGAGTGACGCCTTGTACTATCCTCATCTCACGACGGAGGAACAATCAGGTTAGAAACCTGCTCCACCAGATCTATGCCGAAGAAAGACGAGTCATCACGGATCACGGAGCTTCGCGCCCTGCTCGAGCGCGCGAACCGGGCGTACTACATCGACGCGAACCCGATCATTCCGGACGCGGAGTTTGATCGGCGGCTGGCCGAACTGGCGGAACTCGAAGCCAAACACCCGGAGTTGGCCGACGCAACAAGCCCGACGCAGCGCGTGGGCGGCCAGGCGATCAAAGGTTTCACGCAAGTACCGCACGCGCTGCCGATGCTCAGCATCGACAACACGTACTCCGAGGCCGACGTGCGAGAGTGGTACGCGCGGGTGCTGCGCGGCCTGAAGATTGAGACCAAGATCGAGACCGAAGAACAGGTTGGTCGTCAGTCAGGGCTTTTCTCGGGAGCGTCTGAGAATCATGTTCAGAACGCCCGCCCTCGCCTCGTGTGCGACCCAAAGATCGACGGCGTCGCGCTCTCGCTCCGGTACGAAAACGGACAGTTGGTCCACGCGGTCACGCGCGGCGACGGAACCACGGGCGACGACGTCACGCACGTGGCACGCACGATCCGCATGATCCCGCTGGAGCTGCGGGCGATCGGATCGACGCTTCAAGTGCCCGAGGTTCTAGAGGTGCGCGGCGAGGCGTACTTGCCCTTAGCGGTGTTCAATCGCCTCAACACAGAGCGTGAGGCCTCGGGCGACGAACCCTTTATGAACCCCCGGAACGCGGCGGCGGGCGGGCTTAAGCAGCTTGATCCCAAGGCCGCGGCACTGCGCCGGCTGGCGTTCATGGTGCACGGTCGAGGGGAGATCCGCGAGACCCTCGGGGGCGCGCGAGGCCTGGAGTTCGCGGCCTCGCACTCGGACTTTCTCGCGGCGGTGCGAGCCCTCGGGCTGCCCACAAACTCTGAGACCCGCGCGGTCGGCACGATCAACGAAGCGCTCGCGGCCATCGCGGCGTTCGACGGCAAACGACGGACCATGGACTACGCGACCGACGGAATGGTCGTGCGCGTCGATTCGTTCGCGCAGCAGGATCAGTTGGGCACAACTTCGAAATCCCCGCGCTGGGTCATCGCGTTCAAGTACCCTGCCGATCGGAAAGTCACGAGGCTGCTGCGGGTGGAGCATCAGGTCGGGAAGACGGGGCGGATCACGCCGCGGGCGGTGATGAAGCCGGTGCTGATCGCGGGGAGCGTGGTGCAGCACGCGACGCTGCATAATTATGGGCAGATTTTCAAACGCGACATCCACCTCAACGACCTCATCGAGATCGAGAAGGCTGGCGAAGTAATTCCATATGTTGTAGGAGTTGCAACCAGCACAAGAGCAAAGAATGCTATTGCAATACAGCCACCTGAGCAGTGTCCGGAATGCGGAGGGCCCGTCGATACTGAGATCAAGCAGACTCGGACAACTGAATGGGAAAGATGGGAAAACCTACCCTTCCGGCTGCGAGCGTCTGAGGCACGTTTCATCAAGGCCGAGCGCCAACTAAAGAAGTCACCAAACAATCCGAAAGCCTGCGAAGAGTACGAGAAAGCCACCACAAAGCTGCTAGATACAAGACGAGAACGTGATAATGGCCCTCCAGGAGCGATTGGACCGGACGATGAATCAGGACGCTTTTGCTTAAATCCAGAATGTCCAAGTCAAATCGAAGAAAAACTCGTCTGGTTTGTCGGGCGTCGTCAAATGGGTATTACAGGTTTGGGTGAAGAAACTGTCTACCTAATCCGGCATAACTCATCTATCCCTCTGAATAATTTCGCCGATATCTATCGCTTGCATAATCACCAGGCAGCGCTCGTTGAGCTTCGTGGCCTCGGCGAAACAAACGTCAGAATCATGCTTGAAGGCATTGAAGCTAGTAAATCGCGTGGATTCGCTCGTGTACTTGGAAGTCTTGGCGTTCGACATTTGGGAGAAACCACAGCCAAGCTACTTGCACGGCACTTCCCGAGTTTACCCTTACTGCTTGCCGCGGAAGAACGACGACTTCGTCCAAAATCTTTGAAATCGTCGGAAGCAATCGAACTGGGGTATGCCAAGATCAGTGCCGAACGTCCGCAAACAGGGTTAGGCAAGGATGCTGGCCCTGCGGTGTATAAATATCTTCATTCCAGCGTAGGTCAGCAAACACTTAGAGACCTTGAGGCTGTCGGTGTGGAAATGAGCGCGTCTGCATACTTGAAGCTCACCGGTGATCTTCAGGCTGGTCCATTTGTTGGCAAGACCATCGTGATAACAGGAACTTTAACCGGATTTGAAAGAGAAGCGTTGACTGAGAAGCTTGAAGATCTTGGAGCCCGGGTTTCTGGCTCGGTTTCAACAAGAACCGATGTTCTGATTGTCGGTGAGAAGGCCGGTTCCAAGCTCGATCGCGCCCGCGAGCTGGGGATAACCATCTGGGACGAGGCGAAACTCAACCAAGAGTTGGCACGGCTCAAGTAGGGTGGTTGGCTCGTCGATCGGTGAACAGCGACCTCGACAATCGCATGGTTTTCTCTGGTTTTTCTTGGTAAGTTGAGTTCTCGAGATGGAAGCGTGAGACAGGAGCGGAGCGAGAGTCGGCGCGGAGTGCCGACGTCCCGGCGAACCATGCACAACGTTGAATTCAAAGCCGAGCTTCGTGATCTCCCGCTGGCACGCTCGGTGTGCAAGGCCTTGGGCGCAACGTTCATCCTAACTCTGGATCAGACCGACACCTACTTCCAGATCGCGGCCGGTCGGCTCAAGAAACGCGAGTGCAAGGGTGAGCCGACGGAGTTTATTTTTTATGACCGCGAGAACCGTGCCCGACCCAAGCTGAGCCACTTTACGATCTACAGCGAGGCTCAGGCGATGGAGCGCTTCGGAGCCACGCCGCTGCCTGTGTGGGTGGTGGTGCGGAAGGTGCGCGAGCTGTACATGCTGGATTCCACGCGGATTCATCTTGATGTGGTCGAGGGGCTGGGGTCGTTCCTGGAGTTTGAATCGCTGGTCTCGCCGAGCAACAACGTCGCGCGGTGCCACGCGACGATCGGCAAACTGCGTTCGTCGTTCGGGCCAGCGTTGGGTGAGATCATCGGGTGCAGCTATTCAGACATGATCGCACGCGAGCGAGATCCCGAGCCGGAACCGCGGGGGTAACCGCTTGGGCGTTGACTGCTAGGCGTTGGCCGCTTGGGTGGTCAGCGCGGCGTCTGCCGCAAGGCCCGAGCGCGTAGACTTGCCGCGACAACGATGACGACGAACGAACTCACACTCGAATCGCTCTCGGGCCCTTACGAGGCGACGTTCGTCGCGCTCGCGGACAAGCATTCCACGATCGGACGAGCCGCGACCAACGACATCTGTCTGTTGCACGACGGAGTGTCACGCCGGCACGCGACGCTGATGCACCGCGGCAACGAGTGGTATGTGGTCAACCAGAGCGCGCGGGCGGGGACATACTTGAACGGCGTGCGGCTGGAGGAGTCTAAACCGTCGGTGGTCGTGGCGGGCGATTTGCTGCGGATCGGGCCTTGGACGTTCCGAGTTCGCGTCGGGCGTATCGCGCCGGTGATCGCAGCGACGATCGACGACGCCCGAGCCTCGACGCAGCGGGTCGAGCGCGCATCGCCAGCGTTCGCGCGTTCGGATCGACGGCTGAAGCTCCTGGGCGACTGCCTGGCGCGACTGAGCACGGCGGCGGAAGAGACCGTCCTCGCACGCACGGCCTTGGACTCGGCGCTCGAAGGAACCGGGTACGCGCGCGGTGCCGTCCTCCGGCGCGCAGGCTCGGGGCACGACGTGCAGATCGTTGAATCGGTGCGCCGCAACGCTCAGGACCGAGGCCCGTTCCTGTTCAGCCAGTCGCTGGTGACGCAGGCGGCCTTGGGCGAACTGAGCATCCTGACCACAACCGAAGGTTTTTCTGCGCAGCAGAGCATCGCTGAACTGCGGATCCACTCGGCGATCTGCGCGCCAATCTTCTTGGGTGGGTCCGTCGAGGGGTACATGTACCTCGACGCACGCGGGCAAGAGACGTCGGTACAGGGGGAGGCGGCGGGGTTCTGCGATGCGATCGCGCGCGCCTACGGGCTCTCGTTGTCGAACTTGAAGCGAATCGAGCTCCAGAAACGGCAGCACGTTCTCGAACAGGACATCCAAGCGGCACGCGAGGCACAAGAGGTCATGCTGCCCGCGCCGCGCGGCGAGATCGGGCCGATCCGTTACGCCATGGAGATGAGGCCCGGGCTCTTTGTCGCGGGAGATCTGTTCGACGTGATCGAGATCGGCGACGGCAGGATCGCGGTGTCGGTCGGCGATGTTGCGGGGCACGGGCTCGGGTCGGGGATGCTCATGGCGTTGATGCAGTCGTACTTGCACGCGCAGCTGCAAACCACAGCGGACCCGCTCGCCGCGGTACATGCCGTCAACCGGTACGTCAGCGATCGGTCGGCGGGCGGGAAGTTCGCGTCGCTGTGGGTAGGCGTTTTTTCTCCGCACCACGGCGCGAATAGCCGAGGCGTTTCGCTTGCGTACGTGGACGCGGGCCACGGGCACTGGATGCTGCGGCAGGGGGGGCGCTGCGCGGCCGTGCCGAACGCCGCGGGCGGCATCCCGATCGGGATCGACCCAGACCAGCAGTACACCGTGGGAATGCTTGAGTTGAACGCGGGCGATCGCGTGGTGGTGTACAGCGACGGCCTGACCGAGCAGAAGGGCTCGGACGGGCAGATGTTCGGGGCCGACCGGTTGTTGGCGGCGATTGATCCCGGCGAGTCGGCCGTGACAGACGTGCAGCGCGCGTTCGCGGCGATCGATCAGTTCTCCGGCGGCGGGAATCTCGACGATGACGCGACGGTGGCCTCGATCGAAGCGATCGTCCGTTGACTCATTGATCGCAGGCTTTTATCACCTATGTGACCTTCGCGAATTTTTAATGTGCGGCTTCGTCCCACGCAAGTACGCTGGGCTCGTTGAGCATGGCGGGACACAATTATCGATTCGTGAGCGGGCGGTTCCGCCAAGTCGCGGCGCGCTCCGAATCTCCGCAGTTCTCGTAAAGGCTGACCGCTCGCGCTATGGCTTCTCGTTTGTTTCTCGCGGGCGAACGCGAGTCTGAGAGAACCCATTCCGCGCCGGTCGGCGTGAGCGCCGCGGCCTCGTCGAACTTCTTCTGAAGCCTCAATACCTCACCGAGCAAGGTCATCGTGTAGCCGCGAGCACCGCTGCCTTCGGGAAGAATTTTTTCACGGATCGCCAGAGCACGTCGAAGGTACGGCTCGGCCTTGACCGCGTCGCCAGCAAGCAAAGCACTGCTTCCCAACATCGAAAGAGTCAGCGCCACTTCCGCGTGCTCCGCACCGAACAGGCGTTCGCGACGTTCGAAAAGATCGAGCAAGATCGATTCGGCCTCCGCGTATTCGTGGCAATCCCCGAGCACGTACGCGAGGTTGGTTCTCGCAACAAGCGATTGAGGGTGGTCCGGGCCGAGCAGGCGAACGCGAGCCTCGGCGACGAAGCGACGGAGATCCTTGGCCTCGTTGGTCTGCCCCATCGTCTGAAGCGCGTCGGCCAGGAACGCCGAAGTCGTCAGCGTGTCGAAGCGCTCGGCGCCGAGCTTAGTGCGCTGGGTCGCCAAGACGTCGCGAAGCTGGGAAACCGCTTCGTCGAGCTTGCCGCCTTGGATGAGTGTGCGGGAAAACGTCGTCCGGCGCGAGAGCGTGTTGGGATGGTCCGGCCCGTACTTGGCGAGTTCGCCTTCGAGTGAGGCTCGCCCAAAGGCAATCGCGGCGTCAAAGTCGCCCCGATTCCGAGCAAGCTGCTGGAGGCTGTCCTGGATGGCCATCAGTTCGGAATCGCCGGGCTTGGCAACTCGGCGCGTTCGCTCGAGAACTTCAAGAAGCAGTTTTTCGGCGGCCGCGGTGTCGCCAGCTTCGAGCTGGATCTCGCCGAGGATCCGTCGCGCGGATCGCGTGGACCGGTCATCGGGTCCGCCGTAGCGTTCGGCGCGATCGCCCAGGTCACGGAACGCGACGATTGCTTCGAGGAACTTGCCTTGGTCGGCGTAGGTCCAGGCGAGCCCTTCGAGCGCGCGTCGGGTTTCGTCAGCGTCCGGGCCGAGCGTCTTTTCACTGAGTTCGAGCAGCGGTTGAAAGACAGCACGAGCCTCGTCGAACTTGGAAAGGCGGCGGAGAACGCGGCCCAGCGTCAGGCGAGCTGACTGCGTGTCGGCACTGTCTGCGCCGGTCGTCCCTGTGAACATTTCGATCGCCGCGTTAACGTGGGAGAGAGCCTCTGTTTCTAGGGCTAGGCCGTGGTAAGAGCGAGCGAGAGCGGCGTGAAGCGCCGCGGCAACGTCCGGCTTGTCGCTGTAGTTGTCGGCGAGTTGCTTGCCCGCGTCGTCGAGAAGATCGGCGAGTTTCACATTCCGGCCTTTCTCTGCGGGATCGACCGACGAGATGGTGTCGGCAAGGAACGCGGTGACGGCCTCAGCCTTCTTGGCCTCACGCTTCGCGCTATCACGCTGCTGCTCGGCCTCGGCTCGCGCTTGCTCGGCTTCGATGCGGCGAGCAGATTCAGAGCGTTCGGCTCGAGTGGCGCGGACGGCTTGGTAGCCAGTGGCGACCACACCCAAGGTCAGGATCACAAGGACGCAGGCGAACGCAGCCACCAACCCGCGGTGACGAGACGCGAACTTCCCAAGTTGATAAGTTGCGCTCGGCGGTCGAGCGAGGATCGGCTCGTCGTGCAGATAGCGGATGAGATCCGCGGCCAGGTCCGACGCCGATTGGTAGCGACGCTGCTTGTCCTTCTCGAGAGCCTTGCCCGCGATGGTCTGGAGGTCGCCGCGGAAGACGCGGTTGATAGAGCTCAGCGGTGCGGGCCGTTGATGCTCGATGACGCGAGCGGCCTCGGGGATGGTCTTGCCGACAACGTTGTGCGGGAGTTTCCCCGCGAGCAGTTCGTAGAGGATCACACCCAGCGAGTAAACGTCCGACCGGGTGTCGAGTTGGGTTGGATCAGCAGCGATCTGCTCGGGGCTCATGTAGGGGAGAGTGCCGACAAGCTGCCCGACGTCGGTCTGCATGGTGGCGGTGTGAATGTCCGAATCGGTGACCCGGGCGATACCGAAGTCGAGAACCTTGGGCTGGCCCGTCTGGTCGACGAGGATGTTGCCGGGCTTGAGATCGCGGTGGATGACCCCGTGCTGATGGGCGTGCTGGACGGCCTCGCAGACTTTGATGAACAGGCCGAGGCGTTGGCGTGTGGTGAGCTGCGCGTTCGCGCAATGGGCGGTGAGCACGGTGCCGCGAACGTACTCCATCGCGAAGAACGGCTGCACGCCGGCGCCGGTATCGGCGGTTCCGGCCTCATAAACCTGCGCGATGCCGGGGTGCTGGAGCCGCCCCAACACTTGCGATTCGTGCTCAAAGCGGCGCAGCATGCGCGGCGTGAGGAGCGTCGGTCGCACAACCTTGAGCGCGACGGTTCGGCGCGGATTTGCCTGAGTGGCGCGATACACAACGCCCATGCCGCCCTCGCCCAAGATGTCTTCAACTATGTACGAACCAATGGTGCGAACGCCGACGGTCGCGGCGGCCGGGCTGGTGTGCTTGCCGTTGCCCGGCGCATCAGACTCAATCCCGGGCATGGTCGCGAGGCTCTGCTTCATCAGCATCGACTCGACAGCGCGACGAAGCTCCGCGTCGTCGCCGCAGGCCCGGTCGAGCAGCTCACGACGACCTTCGGGCCGGAGCCCGAGAGCCGAACGGAGAATCGCGGCGACTTTTTCGTGATCGGCTGTGCCCACGTCACTACTCCCGCGTGCGAACACGCGTTGGTTCTGTTTATGAACGTAATTCCTACTTCACTATGACCCAGGATCACGCGGCTGCGGGCGGGTGCTTTGGAGTGGCTGGAGATTAATCTTCGCGCGTTGGCGCACACGGGCACGTTGCCTCAAAGCGCCGTGGTTACCGGCGAAAATGCTTTCAGAGGGTGCTTCAGGACGGCGCGACAAGACTTTGTTCGGAAGGTGTGTGAGCCAACGTTTCGTTCTGTAACCGATCGCGTGCTGTTCGCATCCGATCATTCGCCGGGTTCATATTTGAGACGTGGGTGTCGAACGAGGAGGTTTCGAATGCTTCCCAAAAATGCGCTCATCGTCAGCTGGATCCTTCAGATCATCGTCGTGACGATCCTCGCTAAAACCCTGTTCTTCAAGTTCACGGGCGCGGAAGAGCCCAGGTACATCTTCGAAAAGCTCGGGCTCGAACCGGTCGGACGGATCGGGTCGGGCTTCGCGGAACTCATCGCGGTCATCCTTCTACTGATCCCTCGGAGCGTCGTCTTCGGCGCGATCTTGGCCTTGGGAGTGATCTCGGGCGCGATCATGAGCCAATTGACCAAACTTGGAATCGTCGTCAAGGACGACGGTGGGCTGCTCTTCGGCCTGGCCTGCGTGGTCTTCGCGGGGAGCGCGGCCATCGTCTTCACCCGCCGCTTCAGCATCCCGTTCCTCGGCTCAATGATCAAGCTGAAGTTCCCCGCGTGAACCGGTTCGCAACCGATCAGCGGGCCGCGGGCGTACACTTCACGCGACGCTCTTCATCCAAGCCGATCGGAGTTCTCGCATGGGCCTTCTCACCGGAAAAACCGGGCTTATCGTCGGGATCGCCAACGACCGCTCGTACGCCTGGCACATCGCCAAGTCGATCATCGAGCACGGCGGG
>Ga0209181_10000338_pt1 | contig 88148 bp, 68 predicted proteins | sample MAT05_FD_187208 | JGI IMG/M metagenome (GOLD analysis project Ga0209181, IMG submission 187208) | Freshwater microbial communities from Lake Fryxell liftoff mats and glacier meltwater in Antarctica - MAT-05 (SPAdes) (version 2) | ecosystem: Environmental > Aquatic > Freshwater > Ice > Liftoff...
GAGTGTCGTCATCAAGTCAGTGGCCGGTGCGAACAGCGCCTATGTGCAGAACGCAATCGCCAGGGCCGAGGCAATCTTCATCGCGGGCGGCGATCAATCGACCTACGTGAACCTCTGGACGGGCACCGCGCTGGTTGCTGCCGTCAACGCGCGTATCGCGCAAGGCTATCCCATTGGGGGCACCAGTGCCGGTCTCGCGGTGCTCGGCGATTACGTGTATGCGGCGCTGAACGCGTCGTCGGTTTCCGCGACGGTGATGGCGAATCCGTACGACGCGTCGGTCACGCTGCAATCGGCCTTGTTCAATGTGCCAGTGCTGCGCAATGTCCTGACCGACTCGCACTTCAAAGCGCGGGACCGGATGGGGCGACTGATGACGTTCATGGCGCGTTTACAACAGGACGGACTCGCCACACCGTCGTTGCCGCTGGCAATCGGTGTTGACGAACAGTCGGGCGTGGGTGTGTCGATGAATAAGTCGGCGGTAGTGTTTGGACCAGGAGCCGGTGTGTTTCTGCTGAACGCAACGCCGTCGTCAGTTCGGCTATGCCTCACTGGCGTTCCGCTGACGTTTACGAACATCGCCACGCAGCGCGTGTCGACGGGACAAACCTTCAGTCTCGCGACATTTACTGGTCCGGCAACGACCAGCTATACGCTTTCGATTCATCTCGGCGTACTGACCTCGAGTACTTCGTCGATTTACTGAAGCGGCTGGCGTAGAGAGCCAGCGATTGTTGGTGCGAATCGCGGACGATGATGTAGGTGCGCGCTCCCGGCGATGGAGATCGCGTGCATGTGTCGCTTCGTCGTTCACGCAAGCGCGACTGGAATGCATCCGCCACGTCTTTAGCCAGCGCTCTCCTCAGCCGCGTCGTAACGCGGTTCCCCGCAACGTAGTTCTGGGAAACGCCTGTGAAACACATGAGCACCGTCGCCTGGGTGTGCCCGGCCATTTACGCGATCATTGCGGCCGGCATCTACATTCCCGGCCGGAACGCGACAGGTGAGCGCGCCGCGGGGCTGGTCATTCCGTTCGTGATGGCACCGGCCATCGTGCTTTTGGCCGCAGCGGTCGCCTTCGCGCAGTCCCGGCGATGGACGACCGCGCTGGCGGTCATCGCTGCGTGGCTGGCCCTGCCGATTCTGGTGGTTGGTCCCCGGATCGTCGGCGGCCTCGTCACGGCGTATGCGAAAAAGCGCGCGCAAGAAACGCGGGACCGCTGACGTGTCCATTCGTGCACCAATTTCGGATGGGATGGCACCGTGAGGCTCACGGCACAGGTGCGCGCCTCGAACGCGAAAAGCAGTTGCCGATAGCCGACGCGGTGCAATTGGCGTGCGAAGTCGCCGACGCCTTGCAGCACCCGCCGTGGCGCGGCGTCGTAGGTCGAGTGGAGGGCAATTGCCCGCAACGCTGGGTGTAAATGCAAGATCGCGTGTGTGGCCAGGGCCCGCGACATAACGCGCAGGTGCCGGGTTGGTTGGGCCATCCGTCAATGTCGCGCCATCACGGGCACGCGACACGTTGGTCGCCGCATGCAAATCAGAAGAAACGTTTCGGAAAGATCACGAACTGGATAAAATTGAACTCCACCTGATCGAGCGCGACCTTGCGCCCACCGGTCACCGGCACGTCCAGGCGTGGCGTGTACCGAAGATTGGTGCGCAGGATCATCGACTGGAGTCGGTCAGGGCGGATGTCCCAGCCGACGGTGACGCCCGGACGCCAAAGCGTGGCGTCTCCACGTACGCTGCCACGCACCGAGAGCTGCTCGCGACTCAGGTGCGGTCCGACGAAGGGCACGAAGCCGTGGTAATCGAAGAGGAACTTGAAAGCCTCGATCGTCGCCGCCCGACGCGTCGCTTTGTGTTCGTACCCGTACGCAGCCACCACGCTCGAGTTCTGTCGATACGCGACACCCACCTGCACGTCGGGCCGCGGAAAGTGATACCCCACGCCGATGTCAGCGAAGATTCGCGCGCGGTAATGTTGTCCCGCATACCCGATATCGCGCAGATGCGGCGAGGCGCGCGTAAAGAGCGCGCTCGAAGGTCCGATACCAACCGTTAGCCCGCCAAGCGACCCTGCAGCGAGTCGTTGCTCCACGGCCCGCGCCGTTTCTCCGCTCTTCCACCCTGGTTCCGCCCCGAGCGTCTGGTCGAAGGCTCGCGTGTATCCGAGCGAGATCCAGCGCGGATGCATGGTAATCGGGATCGTGGTGGTCGGCGAGTCAGGATACTTCGCATCATGCTGCACGGCTCCGACGCCGAGCGACCAGAGTTGGTTGCCGCGCTGATACGTCAGGCCGCCGGTCAACGGCCAGCGCACCCGACCCTGCGTCGGACCGTCTCCCTGCTCATACGCGACCGACATGAGTGACGCGCCCAGCCACGGACGCACCGCATTCCGCGTCAGTCGCCAGGGATAGTACCGCGCCCCCGTTTCCACCCGTGTCCGGAACGGCGAGTCGCCGAAGCGGCGGACCGGAATCGCGATAAAGAAGTCGGCGTGCCCCCAAAAGTGCGTTCCGCCGATGATGACGCGCGCTTCCCGGAGCGCATCGTCCACACTTGAACCCTGCGCTGGCATGGTCCGCGCATCGACACCGAGCGTCATTTGCGCGAATCGGTGGCGGGTATTCCCGCCTTCGATGTAGACCTGCGCGTCCGCCATCCGGACGGGAGCTGTCGTCGCGACGAGCAGTGCGACGAGCAGGGCGACAGGCAGGGCGACGCGAGGGGGCATCCTGGTCGATGGAAAGAGTTCTTCGGGGCGTCTGGTCCTGCGTCCTGCAGCGGCCGTACGTGCACCACCCGACAAAGATTCGTGTGGTCAGCGGGCATTCTTGTCAAGTCCCGGGTAGCAGTGCGGTTGCCCACGCCAGAGCCAACGCTTGCAGCAGCGAATGTGATCTCGCTCTTCAGCACAGTGTACACGAACCGCGGGGTCGACACCTGGCGTACGAGTTGGAGCACCAGTGGCAACGAACTCGTTCATCCGTTTGTAGTCGCGGGCCGCAACATCAAGAAGTACACGCTCTTTGACTTCGTCGGGATTGAGTACGGTATCGCCGTCCCTTGCTGACGCAACGCCGAGACGGAAAGCGCCGATGCCATTGGAACAGCGCCGTCACGCCTGCTACTCGGAGCGGTTGAGTCCCATCCGCGCCAACAACACGCTCCAGCGTGGGTCATTGCGCAGCGTGGCAAACCCGGGTTCGACCTTCACCCCGCCCATGAAAGACGCGCGCTCCGCATAGGCTCGGTCAAGCCAGAGGAAGGCGCTGTCGGTGTTTCCCAACCCCGCGTACGCCATCGCAACGTGATACGGTGGGATATACCGATTCGACGGTTTTCCAACCAGCAGTTGCAATAGGTGCGCGGCATCGTCTCGCGCGCCGCTGACGGCGTAGACATACGCCAGCTGCGCCGAATCGCGAATGCCGCTCAACGCGGCGGCACGCCGCATCGCCGCGATTGCCTCGGGGTACCTGCGTTTCTGCACATATGCATGCGCCAGCTGCTGATAGGCAAGATCGAACAGCGGGTTGAGTTCCAGCGCCGCGGACAGTTGCCGGATCGCCAGGTCCGGCTGTCGCGCGCTGACGTACACTCGGCCCAGCACGTTGCTCGGCCCCGCATCGAGTGGATCGGCAATACGCGCGGAATCGAGCTGGGCGACCGCCTCGGCAAACCGTCCCTCGCTCATGAGGCAAATCCCGTATGGGATTCGGACGAAGGTGTAGCCGGGATCCAGCTCGATCGAGCGGCGAAACGCGCGCTCGGCGCCAGCCCAGTCGTAGTCCGCCATGCACTTGATGTGTCCGAGGGCCGCATACGCTTCGGCGAGTGCGCTGTCGAGGACGAGCGCGCGAGTTGCGGCCGCTCTCGACAGAGAGAACTCTTCGCTTGGTAGGCCGAAGCCGAAGACCGCAAGCCTGATGTGGACGTCGGCGAGCGCGGCGTACGCGCGGGCGAACGTCGTGTCGCGCGCGACAGCCTGTTCGAGGTAGTCGCGTGACCGGAGAACGCCGTCCCGATCGGGGCGGGTGCTGAAGATGTGGCGGCCACGCAAGAACAGGTCGTATGCGACAGGATCGGCAGTGGTCCGGCCGACGAGCCGTGGGGTGAGAGGCCCGCCGAGCCGGATCCGCAGCGCCGACACGATGGAACGGGCAATCTCTTCCTGCACGGCGAGCACGTCGGTCAGCGTGCGGTCGTAGCTGTCGGCCCAGAGCACCACGTTGTCGGTCACGCGCACCAATTGCGACGTGACCTTGATATGATCGCCAACGCGACGGACGCTCCCCTCGACCACGGAAGCGACGCCGAGCGTGTCGCCAACGGCGTGCACGGTCAGCCCTCGACCCTTCATCGCAAAGACCGACGTCCGGCCAACCACTCGAAGATCCGGTATCCGACCCAACGCGCCAATCAGCTCGTCAGTGAGACCATCGCTGAGCGGTTCATTCGTGGGATCGCCGCTCGTGTTCACGAACGGCATGACAGCAACCGACGCCCCAGTCACCGTCGAGCCCTGATTCCCGGGTGCCGGCCGAGTGTTCGTCACAGCGTCACCGCGCCGACGAATTGCCTGCAGGGCGAAGCCCGCAACGATGATGACGGCACCCGCCAGCGCGAGCACGAACAGGCGGCGGCCGGCTAGGCGTGGTGCTCCCGATGGCGAGGCCAGTGCCAAGGCTGGGGGGTCGACCAGCATCGACGGTGTCGCCTGGGGCGCCGCACGCTCGCCAGGCGATGTCGTGTCGCCGGTCCGCAATGTGGAAGGACTGGCCGCGACACCTGTTGCCGCCACCGGCGCGACCGCTTCGCGCAGGCGGGCTTCGAGTTCAGTTACCACCGGATCCGGAGCGCCGCCCAGTTCCTGCCGCGACAGCGCGTGGTACACCCGAGCATGCTGCAACGCAGCGTTGCGCTCCCCCGCGGCATCGAGTGCGTTCATCAAGCCAATCGTGAAGCGAGCGCTGAGCGGCTCCAGATTGGTAAGACGCCGCCAGGCTTCGACCGCCCCGTGTCCATCGCCAGCACGGGTCGCCTGCACCGCCAGTCGTTCGAGAGTGCGCAACACCGTCTGTGCGAGGTTGCTCCGTTCTGTTTCCGCCCACCGTTCGAAGCCGTCGGCTCCTTTGAGCTGAAAACCGTGAAGAAACGGCCCCGCGTAGTGCGCGACCGCAGCGCTCAGGCTGCCGCGGTCTATGGCATCGCGAAAGTCGGCGACGTCGCTCGCCGTGACGCCCGGATTCAAGCGGAGCTCGGCCGACTGCTCCAGCAGTTCGGGCTCCTCGAGCTGCGACCGCAACGCGTGGACCAGCTGACGCAGCGAGGTACGGGCGCGATCCTCGGGGCTGTCGGGCCAGAGAAGCGAAAGCGCCGTCTCACGGCTCACGCCGCGTTCGCCGGCCGCCGCGAGCATCGCGAGGAGTGCCAGCCCTTTCCGTTGACCGGACAGCGCGTCGAGCCGAGTACCATCCCGCTCGAGAAAGAGCCCGCCAAAAGTGCGGAGTTTGATCATCCGGCTCCGGAAAGTCACGATTTCACGCTGATCTAACGCTCAAGCTACGTGGCTGACCCAGATAGGTGCGCACACCAGGGACACAAACGGTCGCGCCGCGACTGCGGGCCCCTGCCTACACACCTTCTGAAAGGACATGGACACCATGCGATACTTCGCTGCAATCACACTCATCTGCTTGTCTACTCTGATCGGCTGCACCCCCGACGATTCCGACGCGACATCACCCCGTGTCGAGTTGCGCCTGAAGGACGAACCTTGCGTGACCGTCCTGGCGCCGACCGTGCCTATCAGCCCCGGGGTCGTGCGGCAGGTCGATCAGGGGACGTGCAAGCTAACACTCCTCGGGACGGTTGCCTTCGTATCCGACAAGGAACTGCAGCTCGCGCTCGGCACCCAGGCCATCCAAGCGACCTTCACGACGGCCAATGGCGACGTGCTGCGTGCGGTTGGCACAGGAACCAACACGCCGAACGGGCCCGGCAAAGTGACGTTCGTCGCGACGATCAACTTCGTCGGGGGCACCGGACGTTTTGCGGCGGCGACCGGGAGTGCACGCTCGGAAGGCGAAGCAGATCTTATCGCGCGCACGTCGACCTCGGTGCTGAATGGCCTCGTGGTCTACGACAAGTAGGACCGGGACGATAGATAGTGCATCTCGTCCGACGGCGATTGCGCACTGCCTAACGAACGCAACGGGACGCGGGATCGGAACATGAGTCGGGGGCGCGGCAGGTTGCGGTGATGTCCGCCCCCCGCCACGTCGCCGGCGTTCATGGGCGGTGCGCAGGGGCAGGGGGAGCACGGCGGTGGCAGTGGGTGGTCGACCAGACGTTGCCCACTGCTGAGAAGCCGGCCTACCGCAATGTCCGCGTCTGACAACAGCGTCTTGCTCAACCGCAACCCCTGACTGTTGCCCCACTTCTGAATCTTCGTGATCACGGCAGGCTCCTTTTTTGTGGCTATCCGAAGTATAGCCCATACAATTATCCGAGGTGATGCCCCAGAGGTAGCGCGCAACGCGGGCTTCTGCAGCGGGCGCTCAGGCAAGAGCCGAGCGCAGCGAGGCACCTGTCCGCCCGTCTGCCGCCCGCATCGTTGCCCCACGGCTGGCCCCGACCGAGGGCACCCGCCGCTGGGCGGCGCTCCTGCAGCGAATCTTCGACGTCGACCTGATTGAATTTATGATCTCGCGAGAACAACGCGACTGACTCCGGCAGCCAACGCGCGCATGGCGTCGCCGTCCGACTTACTGCTTCGCCTTGAGTTTGCGCGCCCCAAGCGCCGCCACAAACTCGTCATACCCCGGCTCCATCGGACGCTGCTGCGACTGATACTCTTTCACGCCCTTCTCCAACTCGCTCTGCATCGTGCCTCCATCTGACGCCGCAATGTCGGGGTCAACACCTTGCTGCAGAAAGAACAGCGCCTGGGGAAATCTCTTGAATCGCACCATGTTGAACAAGGTGGTTTCCCCACGCTCATTCAGCACGTGTACATCAGCGCCGTGTTGGACGAGGAGCTGTATCTTGGGCACGCTCAGCTCGTAACTCATGATGATCGGATAGTGGTCGTGACGCGCCTTCTGTTTGGGGTCGGCGCCCGCATCCAATGCAATTGCCGCAATCTCAAGAAACTTGTCCGGAACGCCGGTAATTGCTTCGAAACTCCAGTCCTCACCAACTTTCTTCGCATCGGCCGCGTACGGCACGCCGTTCTGCAGCAGGATGCGAAGCGCCGCCACTTTGTCGATCGTGCCTTCGTAGTCCATCGCCCGGGTTGCCGCGAAGCCCAACAACGTTTCACCGGATTGATCACGCTCGGTATAATTGAGCGCACTGCCTTTCCCTCGGAATGACACCATCAACTCCTGCAACGCGGTCGTGTCACCCGCATCAATGGCTTTCGCGACCGCATTGAGATTCGCGTCGGTAAATTGCCCATGCTCGGCTTTCTGCGCCTCGTAGCGCGCGTTCTCCCGCATTCCCTTGACTCTGCCCTGGGCCAGCAGAATGAACGGAAGCGCGACCATCAACGTTCCGGTCAGTGTGCCGAACTTCGAGTCCGACTTGGTGCCCCAGTACAATAAACCACCTGCCGCCAGCAAAATCGGTAGCAGGATCAATCCCCAACCGCGTCCCAGTCCGCGTCCCGCGGCGTCGCTGCCCGCATCACGAATAACAAGGAGCGCAAAAACAAATGCGGTGTCGAGTGCGAAGCAAATCCAACCGATAATCGAGATGACTCTGAACATCATCATTACTTCGGTTTGACGACGGCCGGCGCAGCGAGCAGCTGCAGCGTCATTTCATCAAACAGCGGCGTATCCTGACCAACACGCACCAACAGCAAACGTCGAACCGTGCCCGTTGGCCACACTTCGAAGAATTGTTGACCGTCGGGGGCAATGCCCCGATCACCGCACGGCGGCTCCGGCACTTCGTTGGGATTCTGTTTTGCTTTCAGGGCTTTCTCGTATGTCGCATTGGGCACAAACGTGAACCGCTTCACAGCAGCGGGCGCTTTCCCCACCGTGTACGGCGCCATCACACACTGGTCAGCAATCGCTTTCGTGGTATGCGCGAGATACACGCGACGCACACCCGCATCCACTGCTTCATTGGGCTGCAACGCAAATGATTCGATGAGCGTATCCGCCATGGCCCCGCCATCACTGTATTGCTGCAACAATGCGTTTCCCTTGATATACAAATGAATTTTGCGATTGCCAAAATCGCACCGCTCCACCCACGCGGCAAACCCGGCGGTTTTGTCAGACGCACGCTCCCACTTGCACCCCTTCTCCGGTCCGCGTGACGGTGCACCTGTTTGCGCAAACGCGGCGCGCGATGGGGCCATGCCGGCGCTCACCATCAGAAGCGCGCCTGACGCCGCGAAGGGTATTCTGCGATTCCGACGTTGATTGACTGCTTGCATCGCGCACGCTCCGCCCTGGTGAATGGCGCAGTGCGCGCCAGAAGGGGCGAAGTTACTTCGCGGTTGGGCTGCCGCCAACCCGTTCATGCCATTCAACAGCACCGCGCTCAGAGGCTCCGTCAGTTCGGCCTGCTCACGTTTGGCGGCTTCGTCGTCACCGAACGCCGATTTTGGTGCCAGCTGCAGTGCGACCAGACCCGATGGAGTCACGCGGCGACAACTGCCGCTTTCGCGGTGCCGCGACGACGCTCCAGTTCCTTGCGCACCTCGTGCGCCTTCTCTTCGGCAATCTTGTACGACGCAATGATCCAAATCGTGATACCCGACGTCACGACCGGGATGAAAGCATCACACAGGCGCACGGGAAAAATGGTATTCGGCGATTGCTGGGCGCCGAGCGCCACATCAAAGCCGGTTGCGTTGAGCAGGAATCCTCCTCCAGCGAGGGCTGCCGCCATCCCGACCTTTACCACCCACCAGTAGATCGAACCAAACATGCCCTCACGGCGTTGCTGCGTCTCGAGTTCATCCACGACATCGGCGATCATCGACCCCATCAGCGTGAACAGACCGCCTAGGCCAAAGGCCAGGAGCGGCGACGGCAGCAGCAGCAGCCAGGGATAGCGGGGGTTGTAACAGAACCACTTGACCGCGTATCCCACCATGGAAACGCCGGTTGACACGAAGAATGCACGGCGCTTGCCGATTTTTGTGGCAAGCCACGTAATGAAGAAGATGATCGCAAAGGTCGACACGGCACCCAAGGTGCCGGAGTACCCGGCGTATTTTGCGCCGAGTTCCTGGTTGCCAGCAAAGACGTAGTAGATGATCACGTACGACTGGAACGACGAGATCATGATGAACCCATTGAACACGAGAAACGTGGCGATACACAGTTTCACGTAGGGCGTGGAGCGCAGCGTGGTAGCGAAATCCAGCGTGTCGCGTCGCTTCATTCGCGCGAGTGCGGACCCGTTGCGTCAGTTCCACACCCGTCGCCATGATGATCGCGAATGGCTGGTGTTGTTGCTCGATGGCAAGACCTTCGCGGCGGATCAAGTGGTCATTGCCCTCGGCGTCACGACGGACGGCGAAAAACGCGTGCTGGGGCTCGTGCAAACGGCGACGGAAAACAAACGGGCCTGTGCCGCGTTCGTCCGCGAGCTCGTCGAACGCGGATTGGCCGCGCCCAAGGGACTGCTCGTCGTGCTCGACGGTGCGAAGGGGCTGCGCGCCGCGGTGCGCGACGTGTTTGGCGACGAGGTCGCCGTGCAACGCTGCCAGTGGCACAAACGCGAAAACGTGCTGAGTTATTTGCCGAAATCACGGCACGAGGAATGGCGTTGGAAACTGCAGCACGCCTATTCGCACGGCGCGTACGCCGATGCGAAACGCGCGCTGCAACGCCTCGTGGCCGAACTCACGAAGCTCAATGAATCCGCGGCGCGCAGCGTGGACGAAGGCCTGGACGAAACGCTCACGTTGCATCGCCTCGGACTGCACGAAGAACTCCGACGCAGCCTCAACACGACAAATCTGATCGAAAGCGTGATGGCACAGATCGAACGCAAAACACAGCGTGTCGATCACTGGCGCACGAGTGAGCAGAAACAACGCTGGTGTGCCGCGACCCTCCTACAGATCGAACAGAACTTTCGCTGTGTGCGTGGTTTCAAACACTTGCCCTTGCTCCGAACCGCCTTGTCGAACAAACTCCACACCACCGCTGCATTCCCTCGGACATCCCGAAGTGCGCTTCCACCTGTCGCAACTCGCGTTCGAGCGTGGTGATGACAGGCGCGCCCGCGCACTGATGGCGCCCCTCCTGGTGCACGCAAACTCTGGTGACCGTATTGTTCGCGGACATCGCCTGGCGCTGGCATTCTCGGGCGAAGATTCGATTGCGGCCGTGCTGTTGCGCGAAGTGCGCGATGACGCATCGGTCGGTTTCTACGTCCCCGTGCTGCTCGCCGCCAACTCTGTCGGTATCAACCGGGGGGCGTACGCGTTCGCCGAATCGTTATCGGTGGGCACGACTAGGGGAAACTCCGCACAAATAGTGCACAATCTCGTGCATTTTCGCGAGGGTGATACGATATTGGCGCGGCGATTGGAGACCTCACGGCAGTGGAGAGCGCGACATGAGCGAGCAGCGGACGTTGGCGAGCGTGGTGTACGACACGAAGCAGAAGGTGACGCGCCGCGAGCGCTTCTTGCGGGAGATGGACGCCGTGATTCCCTGGGCGACGCTGCGCGCGTTGGTCGAGCCGCACTACACCAAGGCCGGTCGCGGGCGTCGACCGCTGCCGCTCGAGACAATGCTGCGGGTGTACTTTCTGCAGCAGTGGTTCAATCTGTCGGATCCGGCGGCCGAAGACATGTTGTACGATTCGGAGTCGATGCGGCGGTTTGCGCACGTGGACTTGGGCGAGGATACGGTGCCCGACGAATCGACGATCTTGCGCTTCCGCCACCTGCTGGAGACGCACGCGTTGACCGCGCAGATGTTTGACGCCGTGCGCGATCTTTTGGTGGACCGCGCCCTGCTGGTGACGACCGGCACCATCGTCGACGCGACGCTGATTGCGGCGCCCAGTTCGACGAAGAATGCGACGAAGACGCGCGATCCCGAGATGCGCCAGACGCGGAAAGGGAAATCGTGGTACTTCGGCATGCAGTGCCATATCGGCACCGATCCGCACGGGCTCGTGCACACGCTCACGACGACCGATGCCGCGCAGTCCGACATCTCGCAACTGCCGGCGTTGGTGCATGGGATGGAGACGTCGTTGCACGGCGACAAAGCGTATACAAGGAAAGCGATCGCGAAGCGTACGAAGCGCTCGGTGGTCAGTACTTGGTGAATCAGCGCGGCGAGCGGACGCCAGAGCGCGACGCGCTCAACCGGGAGCGGTCGCGCGTCCGCGCGCGGGGCGAGCATCCGTTTCTCGTGGTGAAGGTGCTGTGGGGCTTTACGAAGGCGCGCTATCGTGGGTTGTACAAGAACACCGTGCGCGCTGGCCGCGTTTGCGCTCGCCAACCTGTACCGGGTGCGCTACCGATTGCTGATTCGAGGCACGTAGTGTGCGCACGCGGGCCGCCGGGCGAGCGAATCGCCCGCTCCGGCCCGAACATCCGTCGTGCGGACGCCTATTTTTCGCGCCATTGCCGCCATTGGATGCGCGGAGCACCGCAAAACTATCCACACCGTCGTACGGGCCCACCTGTGCAGAGCTTCCCTAGCTCGCGGTGCTCGCTGGCAAGACCCGAACGCAATCGTCGTCGTCACGTTGAGACTCGGGGCGGGGCGCACGAAGTATCGCACCCGCCCGGAGCCGGACACCACGCCGCTGCCAGCGAGGCGGTCAGCTCAACACGATGCGCCGGCAGCAGGCACGGTGTCCCGACAAGACAACCGCACGCGGGCCCGTGCAGCGAGCCGGCCAGTGAACCGGCGACGACGTATTCCACGGCGGCGAGACGCGGTCGACGCTCGCGCTCCGGCATCTCCGCACCATATCGCTCTGACGACGGTGCCAAGCTTTTCGCGCGTTGACTTCGCCCGGATCGGCCAAGCCGAGCGATTGCTGTGAGCGCTATCCGCTCCGATCTGAGCGCAGCGCTTGCCGGCCGCTACACGATCGTGCGTGAACTCGGCGAGGGCGGCATGGCGACCGCAAATCTCGCGCACGACCTCAAGCACGATCGCCAAGGACGGACCGCAACTAGTTGAACGCGAAGCGAAAGCATCCGGGGCGTGGTGTTCGAATCCGTGGAGTGTCGTTATAATCTCGCGCTGAATCAGCGGTAGACGTCCCGGCGGTTGCCGATCTTGACGACGGTGACGATCAGCTCCCGGTCCACGATTTCATACAAGATGCGATAGTCCCCTTGGCGGAGACGGTACTTTTCGTCCCCACTGAGTTTTTCGCAGCCGGGCGGCCGAGGGTCGGTGCCGAGGGATTCGATGCGGTGAACGATGCGCCGGCGATCGTTGAGCGGGATGCCCTCCAGCTCATTTGCTGCCGACCGTTTGATGCGGACGTTATAGCTCCCCACGCTGCTTCATGTCGCGGATGAGGTCCTCGAAGGCCAACGTGGGTTCCTTGACGCGGTCCCGAAAGGCCTGGAGATCCTCGGCGTCCTCGGCCAAGGCGTTGCGCACGGCGGTGTTCACCAGATCAGAAATGCTCTGATCGGTTTCGGCGGCTTTGAGCCGCAAGGCCTTGTGGAGGCTCTCGTCGAAATAGACAGTGGCGCGCTTCGCGAAAGGCATCCCCCATTGTAGCGTTATGACGTTACAACGTCAACATAGAAGAGGCGATGGATGTATGTGGCGGGAACCCGTTGCGAGGGCGCATGGCGGGTGAGGTGAAGCAGTAAGTGGTACGGACTTCCGCGCTCTACCAATTCACTGCAGCAAACTTCAGCTGCCGCGCCGCCGCCACCAGCCGCTCGTCGTAGCTGACCAGCCGCCCCAGCAATGCGCGCACCGCCTCGTCGTGCGACTGCGCGAGTCCGCGCGCGTTGACGCGCGTCCAGAGTTCGTACTCCAGGAGCCGACACGACACGAGCGTCTCGCTCCAAAGCGTGTCCGGCGGACGCCGGTCATCGGCCAGGACGTTGGGGTGCCATCTGGCGGGCCATCGATTGCCCGCAGGGCCTATCATTGCCGCGCACTAGAACTTCCCGAGCTGTGGCCCCTCGGGGCAGACTTCGCGAGACAGCGTATTCCATCGCATGTTGTCGCGAATGAGCCTGACCGCCGCCCTGACCGCGTCACTCGCCGACCGCTGCGAGCTTCTCCGCGAGCTCGGCCGCGGCGGCATGGCCACCGTGTACCTCGCGCGCGACGTGCGCCGCGCGCGACAGGTCGCGATCAAAGTGCTGCATCCGGAACTGGCCGCCGTACTCGGCGCCAAACCGGACAATCGCTTTCCATCGCAGTGGCCGAAAGAGGATGTCGTCGCGGTGACGAACCGCCTGCTTCTCATTCAAGCGGACATTGGCTGGATCACACCAACCGTAGATGCGCCGTTTCAACCGTTCATGAATGCGGCGGCGAACGAGGCCGAGCTCTGGATCTCACCCGATGGCACCCTTGCAGCGTATACGGTTGGCGACGAAACGGGGGTCAGCCTTTTCATCCGGGAATTACCCAAACCAACCGGCCTGTGGCGAGTGTCACCGCCGCAGAGTGGCGGCGCGCGCTGGTCGGCAACGGGCGATTGGCTCTATTTCTGGCGATCCGCTTCACCCAAGGATTCGCTGTTTCCCAGCCGAGTCACGCGAAGCGCGCGGTCGGTGGACATTGGCGCTGCCGAGTTTGTGCTGGCGCTCGACATGAGTACCCGGAATAGTTGGGATATCGCGCCCGATGGAGAGCGTTTTGTGATCGCCGTTCCGAGTGGCGGCCCCATCGACTCGCCGACGACGCCGTCGCGCCACGTGATCGTCACCAACTGGTTCAGCGAACTCAAGGCCAGGTTTGCGCCGGCGAGGAATTGAATCGCCGGAATTTGCGAGCGCTCGAGCCCCGCTTCTGATCAGCGGAACGCCTGCAAACAGTTACCTTGTAAGGACTTGTAAATCGTCCCACGCTATGGGATATTTCTTCCCATGACAAGGGATAATTCCTCACACTACCTGCCGCGGCTCGCCCAACAGCATCTGCGGGCGATTCTCTCAGCGCAGCCTGTGGCGGTGGTCCTGGGCGCGCGGCAGACCGGGAAAAGCACATTGATTGGCCACACGCCCGAAACCCAGGGCATGTTGCGGCTCACCCTCGACGATCTCGACACGAGAGCTCAGGCGCTCTCCGATCCTGAGTCACTCGTCGCCCGTGCCGATCGCATGGCGATCGACGAAGTGCAGCGCGCGCCGGACCTCCTGATTGCCATCAAGCGGGAGGTCGACCGGGATCGTCGACCCGGACGGTTTGTCTTGACCGGGTCCGCGAACCTGCTGAGCATGAAGAAGGTGCAGGAGTCGTTGAGCGGTCGGGCGTCGTACGTGTCGCTCTGGCCGCTCACCCGTGGCGAGCGCGCAGGATTGGGTCGCGCTGGTCAGTGGGCAGCGCTGTTTGACACCCCGGTTGCACAGTGGCGCGATCTGTTGGAGTCTGAAGCTGGTCACTTCCCCGCTGATTGGCGCGATGTAGCCCGCGACAGCCAGTATCCGCCGGTCGTGGTGGGCGCGATGACCCGCGATCAACAGGCCGACTGGCTGCAGGGGTATCTCGATACGTTCCTGGCGCGCGACGTCGCTGAACTGTCTGCGCTGAGTAAGCCGCTCGACCTGCACCGACTCATGCGAGCCGCCTGCACGGCACTGGGTCAGCCGGAACACCAGGCAGCGTGGGCACAAACCACCGGCCTACCCACGTCGACCGTCTCGCGTTGGACCGACTTGCTGGCCGTCACCTACCAGCTGATTCGAGTGCCGGCGTTCAGTGTGAACCGCACCAGTCGTCTCACGCGCAAACCGCGACTCTACTGGTCGGATACAGCCATGGCGCTGCACCTGGCCGGCAACACGGTGCCAACGGGTGCACACCTTGAGAACGTGATCCTCAACGACCTGCACGCCTGGTGCAGCAGCCGTTCACAGCGTCCGGTTGTTCATCACTGGCGGACCACCACGCAGCAGGAGGTCGACTTTGTTGTGGAGCTACCGAACGGCCGGGTGTTGCCGATCGAGGTCAAGGCCACATCGTCGCCCGGCGTCGGCGATACCGCTGGGCTACGCGCGTTTCTGGATGAGTACTCCGACCTGGCCGCCGGTGGGTTGTTGCTGCATGGGGGAACCGATACCGTCACACTTGGTCGCGGCATCGTGGCCGCCCCGTGGTGGCGTGTGCTCTAGCGCGGCATATGCGTGATGAAGCGACTCAACACTGCTCTCGCCGCAGGCGTCGATCGGGTAGTCGTTCCCGTTGAGTCTTGCTAATTCGCGATTCTGCTCGACACCGGTCCAGAAGCCGCAGCGATTTTGCGTCAGTACATTCTCCAACAGACGCCTGCGCAACGCCTGGCGGCTGCGTTGCGCCTATCGGAGGATGTTCGCGCCGTCGCGCTGGCGGGACTACGGCAACGCCATCCGGACGAGCCGCTTCTCACGCTTATCGAGCGGATAGCCGGCGAACCGATGCGGCCGGCCGGCCGATCCGGTCCGACCCGCAGCGCTTGAGCCTCGTTCGGTTTCTCGGCACGGTCACGGAAGCACTGGCCGCCGAGGGCGTCCCCGCCATGCTCACCGGATCGCTCGCGTCTCAATCGAGGCGGCGCGCGAGGCGCTCGCGACGCAGTGGGCCACCGTTGCAAGCGGCGTAGTTTTTTGATTAACTTAGTTTATCTAGTTTAGTTCACTCCAGTATAACGCCCATGACCACCGTCAACATCCACGAAGCCAAAACCCATCTGTCGCGCCTCGTCGATCAAGCCGCGAGCGGCGAGTCCTTCGTGATCGCCAAAGCCGGCAAGCCGATGGTGAAAGTGACTGCTCTTGATACACCGGCCACGCCCAGGCGTCTGGGTTTTCTCACCGGCGAGATTGACGTCCCGAAAGATTTCAATCGCATGGGTGACGACGTGATTGCAGCCCTGTTTGGACACGATCGCTAGCGCCACGGAACCGCGGCGTGAAACTTCTGCTCGATACCCAGCTGTTGTTATGGGCCGCGGCGCATCCGCGACGGCTGCCCGCGGCCGCACGGAAGGTGATCAGCGACACGCAACATGAACTGCTCTTCAGCGCGGCGAGTCTGTGGGAGATCACCATCAAGAACTCGCTGGGCCGCAAAGATTTCCGCGTGGAACCGCGTGTGTTGCGTCGTGGCTTGCTGGACAACGGGTACGTCGAATTGCCAATTACCAGTGAACACGCGGTCAGTGTCGCCGCCCTGCCAGACTTGCACCGGGACCCGTTCGACCGACTGCTGATCGCGCAGGCCACGTGCGAGGGCATCACGCTCGTCACCGCTGACGCAGTCATTGGGCAATACCCGGGACCGATTCGCCGGGTGTAAGGGGTTGTGAAGAAATAGCTGATTGATTTGTAGCGTCGTTCGTGGTGTCGTCGGCGCGTGCACCTGACCACATTGCGGCGGAAGTTCCGGGCCGTGCGCCCGGTGTTGACGGAACGCTCGCGGCGCGTGTGGGCCGCGAGCGAAGCGATCGCGCTGGGGCATGGGGGGATCGGGTTGGTGGAGCGCGCCACCGGCACTTCGCGCTCGACGATCAGTCGGGGCATTCGCGAACTCGCGGCCGGGACGGCCGAGCAACCCGAGCGCACGCGGCGCGTCGGCGGCGGGCGCAAGCGAGCCGAGACCCAAGACGCGACGCTGCTGTCCGATCTGGACCAGTCGGTCGATCCGACCACCTCGGGCGATCCGAATTCCCGTTGCGCTGGACGTCGAAGAGTGTCCGCCGACTGGCCAGCGAGTTGCAGGCGCTGGGGCACACCGTCAGCTATCGCCTGGTCGCCGATCTGCCGCGGGACGCGGGCTACTGCTTACAGGCGAACCGGAAGACGCGCGAAGGGACGCTGCATCCAGATCGCGATGCGCAGTTCGCCTATCTCAACGCGCAGGTCCATCGCTTTCAGCAGCAGCACCGCCCGACGATTTCGGTGGACACGAAGAAGAAGGAGCTGGTCGGCGATTTCAAAAATCCAGGGCGGGAATGGCGACCCGCTGGGACGCCCGAGGAGGTGCGCGTCCATGATTTTCTGATCCCGGACCTGGGCAAAGCCATTCCGTACGGCGTGTACGACTTGGCGCGCAACGAAGGCTGGGTCAGTGTCGGGATCACGCACGACACCGCGCGGTTTGCCGTGCACGCGATTCGTCGCTGGTGGCGCGTGATGGGGCGCGCGGCCTATCCCGATACGCGCGCGTTGTTGATCACGGCCGATGCCGGCGGCAACAATGGATCCCGCGTGCAGCTCTGGAAGTGGGAGCTCCAGCAGTTCGCGAATCGCACGGGGCTCGCCATCACCGTGTGCCACTTCCCGCCGGGCACGAGTAAATGGAACAAGATCGAGCACCGCTTGTTCTCCCACATCGCGATGAACTGGCGCGGCAAGCCGCTCGTCGATCTGGCGACCATCGTCAGTCTGATTGGCGCGACCACCAGCACCGCTGGACTCCGTGTCCGCTCCGAACTTGATGAGCACGTGTACACGAAAGGGATCACGATCACCGATACACAAATGCAGCGCTTGCGGCTCACGCCCCATCGCTTTCACGGCGACTGGAACTACACGCTGAAGCCCGTCCGTGCGAAACACGTATGAGTCAGTTATGTATTCACAAATCCTAACGTGTCCGCGAATCTCTTGCGCTACTTGCCCGTTCCGATTTCAATTCTTCTCCGCCAACCTCACGCCTTGGGCAACAATTCGTCTCATCGAGCACGTTATGTGAGGCGCGTTCCTGCGCTACTTGCGCGGACTTCAAGTTGGTGCTAACGATGCTGATGGTTGGTGTGGCGATGCTCGTGGTCGATGGGGCGAGGACGCCGCTGATGGCCGAAGCACCTTGTGACGTTGAGAGTGACTTCAAGGATGACATCAGTTTCTCGCCAGATCCAAAAATTCACGGCTACGGTGTGCCCTCTGGCCCGGACTGGGAGTGGATTGCGGACAGCTATGTTGCCGGTGAAGGCTGGCACTCTGCGTTCGAGAACGGGTATACGGCGAACCATGGCACGCATGGTCGCTGCGGAGGCGGGGAGAACGACTCGCAATAGCCGACAAGACCTCTCAATGTGTCCTCGTTTTTGTCGATTCTGTGCCCTTCGTTCGCACGGATGGTGACAACGTCCTCACGATGGGGAAGCGGATCGTCCGCGACGCACGTGGACGCATGTACACCAGCACCGGACGTGGCCAGATTGACGTTTGGAATCCTAGCGGGGCCCATCGAATGACCATTGGCCGCTTAGGGAAAGGGCCAGGCGAGTATGCTTCAGGCGCTATCGGTATTTACGCCGGACCTAACCACTCCTGAAACATTGTTGACAACAATCATCGTTGGACGATTCTTGATTCGAACTAATTTCTGGTACGATCATCCGGCGACCAGTGAAATGGTTTTTAGCCGGAGCTGACAGAATCGGCACAGCTCGCTCCGCAACTGTCGCCCCGCCAACCGAAATAGAGGCTATCCATTCTCTTGGTGGCGGCCTCCTATGGGTTGTGGTTCGAGTCACCAACCAAGTGATATGGGGGAAAGCGCTTCGAGCACCGAAAGACACCCTGCTGCGGAACAAATCCTTTGATGTATACGTGGATGTCCTTGATACAGACGCTGGAACCGTAATCGCGAGCTCCGGACCGATTCCAATTGGGGAGGCGGCGAAAACCATCGTTGCACCCTCCCGTCAGGCGCCGTGGCTCGTCGCACGCACCATGGATTCGTGCCGGCCACTCAAACTCACGTCGCGTGGTCAGGTGGTGTACGGCCGGCCCTGTTTTCTCGATGACGGCGACCACTACATCATGACCAACGCGCGCGAGACGTGGCTCGCAAGGCTCGGTGAGGATACCGCGCGCTCGCTGCTCGTACATCCGGTGCCGAACCGCACCGTGCTTGCGCCGGGCAACGTACTGTTCCGCATGGGCGAGGAGGGGTCGCTTTTTGCGCAAACCATTGACGTGCGCACGGGCCAACTCACCGGCGTTCCGGCGCTGATTCTTCAAAACGTCCGTTCGGGAAACAGCTATACCGCTGTCTCCAGTGCGCGCGGTGCGGAACTCATCGCCAGTGTGAGCAGACGGGGGGGAGTGCCGAGCAATCAGCAGAAGTGGATTTATCAGTGGACTGTGGCGACGCGAACACTGGACTCGATCCTCGTACGCTCCGCGCAGTGTCAACCGAGTCTGTCGCGCAGCGGTCGGCTGTACACGCGGTCGGGAACCGGCCTCACGTTGGTTGATCTCGTCACGCGAGCGCCGACCAACATCAGCCTTGACGTGGACTCGCTGCCCGCGGTGAAATCTCGTGCCGTGTGGGCACCGGGAGACACGGCTATCGCATTCTCGTACATCACGCCGAGCGGTGTGAGGGGCGATTGGTCTTGCACAGTCGAAGCGCCGAGCGCACGGTCGAGTCGATACGTTTCGTCGGGCCATGGCCAGGATGACGTGATGCCCGATGGGAAGGAGTTCCTGTTCGTGCGTGACGCACAGACCGCGCCGACGCAGGGGCGCGACCGCATTCGCGTGGTGGTCGACTGGCCGTTACTCGGGAAAACTGCGCGCTGAAGCGGACACGAACAACACGCAACGCTGCAACTACGCCATTTTCTGTTTTTCCGCCAACCGCAAACCGCTCTGCAGAAACGCCCGAAAGTCAGGCTGATTATTCGTCGCCAACGCGGCGCCCGACGCAATAGCCGTGGCAGCGATCATCGCATCAACGCGCGTGCTGCGCTTCCGCCCTGCTGCGTTGAACAATTCAGCGGCAGCAACGGCCTGCTCTTCACCAAAGGGCAGGAGTTCCTGCACGAACGCCCGCATGGTCTTCGTTTGTGCGGCGGTAATCGGTCCGCACAGAAATTCGAACCACACGAGCGCTGGCGCTACCAGTCGCTCGCCAGCGCGAACCCACCCTGAGAGCTCCTGACTTTCACGACTGCCCTCGACCAATCCGAGTATCAGGTAGTTGGTGTCCAGGCAGATCATGTGCCTCTCCACTCACTCCGGGCTTCACGCACCGCCGTTAAATACGACTCGGCCTTCGCAGTGCTGAGCCCACTGCCTGACTGATGCAATGACTCCAGCATGGCGAGCGGATCGGGGTTTGTCGCGACATCGGTCGCCGCGACGGCCCGTCGTATCACTTCAGCTTGCGACACCTTCCACGCCGTGGCGAGCCGCCGTATGCGGGTGACGGTCACTTCATCGAGGGCGAACGTCGCTCTGTGCACCATGTTTGCCATACCATAATACATACCATACATCCGAGCGGGGCGATAGGGTGCGGTCCCCAAAAAGCTCTCGCAACGTCGCTCTTTGCTGTGGAAGACCCCTCATCGTATGACCGCAGCGCGTGCGAGTTTCCCGCATTGGTAGCAGCGTCGGTCTGGCCGCTCGCTCGGCGGCATAGCATTTTGGCTTTGTGACTTTCACCACCGCAACTCTTGCTGCCGCTCTCGCCGACCGGTACACCCTCGACCGCGAACTCGGTCGCGGCGGCATGGCGACCGTGTACCTCGCACGCGACGTGCGACATGCGCGCCAGGTCGCGATCAAAGTGTTGCACCCTGAACTCGCCGCCGTCCTCGGCGCCGAACGGTTTCTCGCCGAGATCAAGACCACGGCGAATCTGCAGCATCCGCACATTCTGCCGTTGTTCGATAGTGGCAGTGCCGACGGACAATTGTTTTATGTCATGCCGTTTGTGGAGGGCGAGACATTGCGAGGGCGGTTGGATCGTGAAACACAATTGCCCATTGATGACGCGGTGCGCATAGCGCGCGAGGTTGCGGACGCACTGCAGTACGCGCACGAGCGCGGCGTCATTCATCGCGACATCAAGCCCGAGAACATTCTGCTGCAGGGCGGGCACGCACTCGTCGCCGACTTCGGCATTGCGCTCGCCGTGCAACACGCGGGCGGGCAACGCATGACGCAGACGGGACTGTCACTTGGCACGCCGCAGTACATGGCGCCCGAACAAGCCATGGGCGACAAAGCCGTCGATGCACGCGCTGACATCTATGCACTCGGCGCGGTGACGTATGAGATGCTGGCGGGCGAACCACCGTTTGTCGGTCCAACAGCCCAGGCAATCATCGCGCGCGTGATCACCAGCGAAGCGAAACTGCTCGAGTCGGTTCGTAAAGCGATTCCGTCGGCGCTGAACGATGCGGTGCACCGGGCGCTCGAAAAGCTGCCGGCCGATCGCTTCGCCGATGCGAAGAGTTTTACAGTAGCGCTGATGGCCGATTCAGGCAACACGCGACGGACGACAGCACGCATTGCCGGTGCGGGACGAGCCGTGACGGACATACGAAGAGTTGCAGCGTGGTGTGCAGCGACTCTCGGCGTTGGGCTACTGGTTGGCTGGGCCCTCGCACGACAAACTGCGAGTCCATCGCAAGCGGCAGTAACCTCGCTCAGCGTCAGTTCCATTGAGGCGCCCGTTGCCGGCATTCTGGCGCAGCGCCGCTCAATTGCGCTGACTCCCGACGGCACGCGGCTCGCGTTCATTACAGCGACGCCGGACGGCGGGCGGCAGTTGTTCATTCGCAACCTGGATGATCCAACACCCATACTGGTTGCCGGGACCAGGAGCGCCGATGTGCCGTTCTGGTCACCCGATTCACGGACGCTGGGATTTTTCAGTGATGGATTTCTGGTCGTTCGCGACGCCAATGGTACAGTGCGACGCCTTTGTCCGGCGGTCGAACCTGCGAGCGCAGACTGGGGCAACAAGAACGTCATTGTGTTTGCGCATCGCGCTGGCATTTCCACGGTCGGTGCGGACGGCGCCAATTGCCGAACGGTGGTACCACGAGGCAGCAACAAGCTGGTCAAAGCCGCGATACTTCCCGACGGCGAGCGTTTCGTGTACACACTCAATGAAGCCAGCGACATCACTGTGGCCCGACTGGACGGCACTACCGTCACAACGCTTCCGTTGCGAACACGCGATGTGCAGCTGGCACCACCGCACTGGTTGGCAATGGCCAGTCAGCAGGACGCTCGTACGCTGGACATCCAGGAGGTGGACTGGTCCACGTTGAAATTGCGCGGACCTCGCACGCCGGTGGTAACAGACATGCGTTCAGCCGGTGGCGAGTTTGCCCTCGCGTTCGGAAACGATGTAATGGCGTATTTGCCGGGAACTGTGGACCTACCATTTCTCGAGTTCGATGCGCGTGGCGTGCTGCGCGACTCAGTTCGGATTCACGGTACGTGGACGCTTGATGCGTTCCGGTACAGCGCTGGCAGCGTCAAGGTTGCCGTTGGCGGAAATGGGGGCGGACTGTGGCTGTATGATCTCGAGTCCGATCGGGAGACGCGATTGTTCGTGCAGGATTCAGGAGTGCCGGCGCGGCGAATGCTCGGCGCCACGTATCCACTGTTCAATCGCGACGGCTCACGGCTGCTGTATGTCGTGCTGCGAAGCACGTACTGCGACTTCATCGTGCGCGATCTCGCCACCGATGTCGAGCGGAGCGCGATCCGCACGCCACGCACCGGTTTGTGTCCGAGGTTAATGGATTGGTCACCCGACGAGCGCGAGGTGCTCGCTGAGGGAGACTCCGTGCTGCGCATGATTCCGCTTGATGGCGCGCCGAGTCGGGAATCCGTCGCGCGTCCGGGCAAGTTGTGGGAAGCGCGCATCTCTCCAGACCGTACCACGATTGCTTATTCGTCAGACGAAACGGGGCGTGCCGAGGTGTACGTGCGTGCGCTCGAACGCGGTACGCCTACGCGCATTTCACAAAGCGGTGGCCGATGGCCGCGATGGGGCCCGACCAATGGCCAACTGTATTTCATGGCGCCCGATGGCCGCGTCATGGCGACGGAAGTGCGAAACGCTACGAGCGCGGCCACATCCGAACCGCGTTCACTGTTCTCGGTACCGGGAAGCCAAATGGCAATCTTTGAAGATCGTGCCGTCGGATTCTTCGTGGTTGGCGACGGCGAGCGATTCTTCGTGCGGCAGTCTCCGGCCGGTTTGTCGCTCCGACTGGTGCGTCCATGGTCGCTGTTGCTACGCCGCGCAGATTCTGCGCGCGTTACGATGACGCCCTAGTCGAACCAACCAGTGACGGGCTCACTCGACTTTCGTACCAGGCTGCAAGACACCCTTGGCAGCGCGTACACGCTTGAGCGTGAGCTCGGAGGCGGGGGGATGTCGCGGGTGTTTGTTGCGAGTGAAACCGCCCTCGGACGAACCGTCGTTATCAAAGTGGTCGCCCCCGAGCTGGCCGAGGGTGTGAGCGCAGAACGATTTGCGCGTGAGGTCAAGCTGGCCGCGCGACTGCAGCACGCAAATATTGTCCCGCTCCTGAGCGCGGGAGATGTCGCCGGGCTCCCGTACTACACCATGCCGTTTGTACGCGGGGAAACACTTCGCACGCGATTGTCGCATGGACCAGTTCCCCTTCCGGAAGCAGTCAGCATTCTGCGCGACGTCGCACGCGCGTTGTCGCATGCACACAGTCAGGGGGTAGTGCACCGTGACATCAAACCCGAGAACGTGCTCCTGTCGGGCGGCGCGGCGATGGTCGCAGACTTTGGCATTGCCAAGGCCGTCAGCGACGCGCGCACGCAGGACGGAACGACCTCTCCCACGCTCACCAGCGCGGGCATCTCCATCGGAACGCCGGCCTACATGGCGCCGGAACAGGCGCTGGGCGATCCGAACACCGACCTCCGTGCGGATGTGTATTCCTGGGGCGTGATTGCGTATGAATTGCTGGCAGGCGTGCATCCGTTTGCGGACGCGAGCTCCACCCACGCGCTCATCAAGGCGCACATCACGCAGATACCGGCCGCGCTCTCGGCACACCGTCACGACGTGCCGCTCACACTGGGCAACGTTGTCATGCGCTGTCTTGAGAAAGCTGCCGTACAACGCCCACAATCCGCCGTCGAATTGCTTCACGCGCTGGACGGCATAACAACTCCCGTCACCGATGGCGCTGCGCGTGCGAACGTGCCCCGCGAGGGGGCATCACTGGGACGTAGGGCGGTGGTGGTGGTCACGGCCGCGCTGGCAGTCGCTGTTGCATTGTGGGCCATCACGCGCGAGCGAGATGCCGTTGTGCCTGTTGCCTCTGCAACGGCCTCCGGCACGCGAGCCCCTATCAAATCGCTGGTGGTTTTGCCTTTTGAGAGTACGGGTGGTGATACGGCGAACGCGTACTTTGCAGAAGGGATGGCCGACGAAGTTTCAACCGCGCTCACGAAGCTGTCGGGACTGCAAATAGCCGGCCGAAGTTCGGCGTTAACCTTCAAGGGCAAACACGCAACCGCGCAGGAAGTCGGAAAAGCGCTGGGCGTTGGCGCGGTGCTTGATGGGACGGTGCGTCGCGCGGGCGACAAACTGCGCGTGTCGACGCAACTGACCAACGCGACTGACGGATTGGTCATGTGGAGCGAGACGTACGAACGTGATGTCAAAGACGTCTTCGGGGTGCAGGACGACATCAGCAAAGCCATTGTCAATGCCTTGCGCATCACATTGGGAAGCGGTGGCAATGTTGCGACGGCCGCCCGCGGTACGGCGAATGTCGACGCGTACGATTTGTACCTGCGCGGCATGTATTTCTATCAACGCCGAGGTCCCGGACTGCGCCGTGCCATCGACTACTTCCAGCAGGCCATCACAAAAGATCCGTCGTTTGCGCGGGCTCACGCGGGACTGGGACTGACATGGACCACTTTGGGTCTATACAGTAACACGCCGATGACCGAAGTCATACCCAAGGCGTTTGCCGAAGCCCAGCGCGCGCTTGCGCTTGATTCGAATTCGGTGGAGGGATGGGTGGCCGTCGGACTGGCACAGATGTACGCGCATCGCTGGTCCGAATCGGAACGCGCCTTTCGTGAGGCGCTTACGCGCGATCCGGCCAGCTTTCTCGCGCACTTCTGGCTGGGTCGGCTACTGGTGGTGCTGGGAAAGGTGGACGAGTCTGTCAATGAATTGCGGCAGAGCAAGGTGCTCGATCCGTTGAACGCACCAACCCTTGCCACAACGTCGTTCTTCCTCTCGATTGGCGGACACCACGCGGAAGCGATTGCCGATGGTGATCGCGCGTTCGAACTCGATTCGACGCTCAATGCGACGCAGTCGTACGGGGTATTTGCTTTGCTCAACGCCGGACGCATGCCGGAGATGCGTGAACGCGCCGAACGCACGCTCAAAACTCCAGTCGACATATCTACGCTTTCGGCGATAGCCTACGCACTGGGTCGCGCGGGCGACACCGTGAGCGCGCGCGCATTGACGGTGCGTCTGGTCCGGGATCATCCGGGCGAAGCGCGATATTATACAGCCCTCACCCGGGCGCTGTTCGGTGTTGGCGACACTGCTGGTGCCTTGGCGGCAATGGAGCGAGCGGTCGCACTGGGCGAAACCGGTGTAGTAAACCATCCGTTGCCCGATGCGATGTACGATCCCGTACGCAGCAGCCGGCGATTTGCCGCGATCGTGACGAGTCTTGGGCTTGATGTCACGCTGTTGACGTCACCCAGGGGAGGGAGGCCGCGGTGAACGCCCGATTGATGGCCGCGCTGGCAACCCGCCACCGATGGGGGGAACACCAGCCACGCGCCAACTGTCTACATTTCACCAATGACCATGGATGACGGGCGCGCAGAGTGGACAGCACGCTGGCAAGCTGCGGCCCCAAGGCTTGCGGCCATCCGAGTCGCGGAGCTCAGATCGGTCGACGTCGCCGTGTTCATCGGCTCCATGAACGATGCCTTCGAAGCGGCGCGAGCCTCTGCTCCGGCTTCGACGGTCTCAGGGCTGGTCGAGCAGCAACGGTTGTTCGCGCGACGCCGCGCGTGAACCAGCTCATTGCCCAAGCGGCAGAACTGCAGCGCGTGGTGGATGCCCGAAGCTGGCGGTCCTGCATCATTGGAGGGTTGGCGGTTGTCCGCTGGGTGAGCCTCGCCTCACGCGAGATGTCGATATCACCCTTTTTACCGGGTTCGGTGCTGAGGAATCCATCGCGCGGGCACTTCTCGAATTGTTTGAACCCCGGATTGCGGACGCGCTGGACTTCGCGTTGGTAAACCGCGTGCTCCTGCTGCGGGGGAGTTCCGGCGTGCCGATGGATATCGCGCTGGCCGGATTTCCGTTCGAGGCAGAAATCATCGATCGGGCTTCCACGTTTGAGTACTTGCCCGGACAACCTTCAAGAGAGGAGTTTCACCGTGAGCGACGTGTCGAACGATGAAATCAGTCGCCGGGCGTTCGGAACGCTGATAGGCCTGTCTGCACTGGCCGGCGCGTTGCCGCGTTCGGCAACGGCGGCACCTCCAACCGGAACACTTCACGACAATCCCGTGCTTGATACGACACCTGTTGCCCCCGACGAAATCTGCGACCTTACTGCGATCGACATCGCCTCGCGCATTCGTCGCAAGCAACTCTCCGCACACGAAGTGATGGTGGCGCACATTGCGCGCATTGAACGGGTCAATCCGAAAATCAACGCCATTGTCACGCTGGTTGCCGAGCGTGCCTTGGCCGAGGCAAAGAAGGCCGATGAATGGCAGGCGCGTGGTCGTCCGCTGGGCGCGTTGCACGGCCTACCGGTTGCGCATAAGGATTTGTTCAGCACGGCCGGAATACGCACAACGTATGGTTCGCCACTTTTTCGGGACAATGTCCCAACCGTCGATGCGTTGATTGTAAAGCGAACCACCGCGGCCGGTGCCATTACGCTCGGCAAATCGAACACCCCTGAATGGGGAGCGGGCTCAAACACGTTCAATGCGGTTTTCGGCGCGACGCTGAACCCGTGCCACACTGACAAAACGGTGGGCGGAAGCAGCGGCGGTGCGGCGGCCGCGTTGCGCTGCGGCATGGTACCCTTGGCGGGGGGCAGTGATACCGGCGGATCACTTCGCAATCCCGCTGGAGTACCCGACCACAGTGGCCGGCGAAAAGATGCCGACGTACATCGACTGGATGCGTTCGTGCTGATACGTCACGTTCATGACGTGTCCATGCATTTCGGTTCCGGGCGGATTCACGGCGAGTGGCCTGCCGGTGGGGTTGCAGATTGTGGCAAAACGGCGAGCGGATTGGTCGGTGCTTCAAATGGCCCATGCGTTTGAGCAGGCTACGCGTCACGGCGCGCGAACGCCGAAACTCTGACTCTCAGTACGATGACTGACAATCCGCGCAGCCGACGGGAATTTCTCGCAACCATGGGCGCCATGTCCGCCGCTGGTTTCATGCCGCGCTCCGTCATGAAAGGCGAAGGGGCGCGGCCTGCAGCGACTTCGCTACCGGCAACCATGGTGCGCGGACTCGCTGCCGCTCCCGAAGATTTCGCATTTGCCCCGGGTCTCGTCTATCTCCAAACGGGTTCACTCGGACCGACGCCGCGACCAGTCATGGAACGGAGCATTGCCGCCTGGAAGCAACTGGAACTGAACCCGGTGTTCTACGGGTATGGCGAGCACGAAGGCGCGATGGAGAAGGTTCGCGCCCAGGCCGCCGGGCTTCTGGGCTGCAAGACCGAAGAACTTGTGCTGACGCGCAGCACCACCGACGGCATGAACTGGGTCGCGCAGGGACTGACGTTCAAACCGGGTGATCGTGTGCTGACCACCGATCAGGAGCATCCCGGTGGACGCGCGTGCTGGGATCACGTGGCGCACCGGCACGGCGTAGTCATTGACGTCGTTGCGATTCCGCCCGGTGAACACGATGCAGGAAAAATTGTCGAACGAATGTCGCAACGCATAACACCGCGCACGCGAGTGCTTTCGTTTGCGCACCTCCTGAGTTCGACCGGGCTTCGCATGCCAGTAGCCGAACTCTCGGCGGTCGCACGGTCGCGCGGTTGTATTTCGGTGGTCGACGGAGCCCAGTCTGTCGGGGGCATTGCCGTCAACGTCAAAACACTCGGCTGCCACGTGTACGCAACCAGCGGGCACAAGTGGATGCTCGGGCCAAAAGGCACGGGCCTGTTGTACCTGAGCGAGGAACTGGGAAACACCATTCAGCCAATTGCGTTGCAAGGCGGGCGTCTCGCGTACAGCAGCTCTTCAGGAGTGACGAGCACTCCGAGTGTCATCGGATTGGGCGCCGCCATCGACTACTTGAATGCCGTCGGCCTTGCGCGCATTGAAGCGCACAACCTGGCGTTGCGAAACCGGCTGTTCGCCGCGCTCAGGTCGGTGCCGAAGTTGCGTGTGGTCAGCGCACCTGCCGGGGCCCTCGCTTCACCATTGTTAACCTTCACGTTGCCTGACGAACTGGAAAGCGGAGCGTTCCGCATTCGCCTGCGCGACAAACACAATATCGAGCTGAAGGTTGTGCCAAAGCCGTGGTTGAACGGCCTGCGCGTTTCCACGCACTTGTTCAATACGGAAGCCGAAGTTGATCTCCTGACAGCGGCGCTGCGGACGGAGTTGGCGTAGCGAAGCCGGCAACCTTGCGGCACCTTCACGAATGCCCTTGATTCGGGCAACTCAAACACAAAATCGCCCATGAAAGTCCCAATCAGCTTCCTGCTCCGGCTCCGGCCAGTGGCGTCTGCCGTCGTGCTTCTGGTGTCTCTGCCTACGCATGGTACATCGCAACAGCCACGCGGTCTCAAGGTTTTCATCTCCGTCGACATGGAAGGTCTGGCCGGCGTAGTGACCGCCAGCGACGTCAATTCAACCGGTCCAGACTACGCGCACTTTCGTTCGATCATGGCGGCGGAGACCAATGCTGCGATTGATGGCGCGATTCGGGCAGGGGCTACCTCGGTTGTGGTGCGCGACTCGCACGGCAGCAAGCAGAATCTCCTGCCCAATGACGTCGACCCTCGGGCGCGGCTTCTGCGCGGAGTGAGCACCGGGCCCCGAAACATGATGGAGGGCATCGATTCCACGTTCGATGCAGTGGTCTTTGTTGGCTATCACGCGAAAGCCGGAACTCCCAACGCCATTCTCGAGCACACATCGACCGGTAACGTTGTCGATTTCTCGATCAATGGTGTGTCGCTGCCCGAGGGTGGATACAACGCGCTGGTTGCGGGACTTGTGGGTGTACCGGTGGTGTTTGTGGCGGGCGATCGCGCGGTGGTTGCACAAATTCGTGGATTGCTCGGCCCGATCGATGGTGTTGCAGTCAAAGACGAAATCAATGATGCATCGTTCGGCCTTTCACCCAAGCAGGCGCAGGACGAAATCCGGAAAGTCGTCGAACAGGCAATCCGGAATCGCGCGCGCGCCAAGGTTTACAAAATGGCCGGTCCGTACAACATGGTGCTCAAGGTGAAGCAGGAGAAACCGTTGTTCTCTGGAGTGCAGCGTGTCCGCCCGGGGGAGTTCACATTCTCCAGCCCGAGTCTGCTCGACGTGCTCGATGCATTCAACGCGATGAAGTAGAGACGTGGGCGTCAGGCGACAATAGGGGGCGTTGTTGGTGGCCCGGGTCGGCTGCCCGGGGCATGTCGCCGCAACGCGAAGGTGAGACGCGCGTTCAAAGGGTGCAGGGTTCAACGGCGCCTCTGGTTACGCTTGGGACATGATGAATTCAACCCAACTCGCCCCGGCCTGTTCCCAACCAGTTGCGCGAGGTAGCTTCCAGAAGCTACTTTACGTGATGCGCGTTATCGGCCTCAAAGTGCTCAAGAACAAACTCAGCGAATACGTCCGCCTGGCGGCCGGGGGGGAAACCGTGTTGGTCACCGATCGCGATCGCGTCGTCGCCGAGCTGGTTCCGCCGCGCGAGGGGCGCAGCGTGCTCCTCGCCGATGCACAGCTGGCCGACGCAGTTCGCCACGGTTGGATTACTCCGCCGGCCATAGTCGCACAGGGAGTACCCGCTCGCACACCGCTGGCCACCTTGGACGAACTGCTTCGCGACCTTGCGGACAGTCGCGCTGATCGGTGATCTACCTCGACACCTCGGTTGCGTTGGCGCACCTGTTTGCCGAAGATCGTCGGCCGCCGGATGCGTTGTGGAGCGAGAGTTTGGTCTCGAGTCGGCTGCTGGAATACGAGCTCTGGGCTCGTGTGCATGCGCGCGGCCTCACTATATCTCACGATGAACAGGTGCGCGGCCTGCTGGGTCGTGTGGCGTTTGTCGAATTGGCGCGACCGGTGCTTGAACGTGCGCTCGAACCATTTGCGAAACCGGTGCGCACGCTCGACGCGCTGCATCTGGCTTCCATGGATTTCCTGCGACGCAATGGACAAACCCTCAAGTTGGCCAGCTACGACGACCGCCTCATCACGTCGGCTCGACAGTTGAAATTTGCGGTGATGAAGCTGTAACGGTTTCCTCCGTTGTCCGTCGGAGTGCCCCTGATGTTCGGTGAAAAATCGGGCGGTGCATGGGACCGGTCAATTGAGCCGCCCACCCACACGCGCAACTGCTGCTGGCGTGCGTGCTCTCCATGACTCAACCGGCTGACGGATCGTAAATCTTCTCCCGGATGAACATCGCCGGAATCAACCCCGTCAGCAGATAGGCACCGCTCATGACCATCAGCCCGGCGCCAATCGAGTAACTCGTCGCGATAAGGCCGATGAGCGGAGGCGCAACCGCGGCACCAACCCGGCCGATGTTGTACGCCGCACCAACCGCCGTCGCGCGCACATTGGTCGCAAAACTTTCCGTCATGTACGTCGCGTTAACACCGTACGGCATGCCGTACAGAAACCCAAAGGCGGTGAGCAGGGCGACAATGTTGCCCGGAGCGTGGTGCAGTACGACAACAGGGAGGCAAATGGCCGTGCCGACGCTCCCCAACACAAATATCCAACGCCTCCCAAATCGATCTGCGAGCACGCCCGCTATGATCTTCCCGGCTATCATGGCCGTGTACGTGCCCACCAGATATCCGGTCATTTTCGTGAAATTGAAATTGAGCTCGGTCACCAGATATGTGGGAAGCCAGTTATTGACACCGTAATTCCCAAATTGCAGGCAACACGAAGTCAGCGTCCACAGCATGAAAATCCGACGTTGCGCGGGTGTGCCAAACACAATGCGCCATTGCCCGGATTTCGCCGTCCCAGGCGCCGTCTTCGCGGCACGCTGCCAGCCTGGTGGCTCTGGCACGTATTGCCGGATGAACAGTGCCAGCATCACTGGAGCAAGGGCGACAGCAAACAACGGGCGCCATCCGTAGGTCGGAACAATTGCGCCGGCCAGCAGTGCTGCAACGACATATCCGGCCGACCACCCAGCCTGCAGAGTGCCCAGCACGGTCGTCCGTCGCGACGTTGGCACATACTCCGCCATCAGGGTGTTACTTACGACATACTCGGCACCAAGGCCAAGCGCGGACACGAAGCGCAAAATCGCAAACTGCCAATACTCCTGCGTCAGGCTAAGCCCAGCCGTGCCGACGGAAAAAAGAATGATTGTCCACACCATCACGCGCACGCGGCCATACCGGTCGGCTGCCCACCCCCCAATGAACCCACCAAGCGCCATACCGAGCAGCGTGAAACTGGCCAGCAATCCTGCTTCCACCTTCGTGATGCCGAATTCCTTGATCAAACTGGGCAAACTGTACGAGAGGAACATCAGGTCCATCCCGTCAACCATCAGCCCCAGAAACCCGGATGCCAGCACGACCATCCAGGTGCGGTTGTTTGGCTGGGCGCGCGGTGCCGCGGACCAAGCGGTGGCAGGCACACCGGCGGGCTCGGTCAAGCGTGCAGATAGGTGACGACGACGCCGATGCGCATCACGCGCGCACCATGCGTCGCCTGGGGATAGAAGAGCCTGACGCCTACAGGTATCATTGCCTACCGGGTTGGGGTGCGTAAGTTCGTGACGGCGTGCCTCCTCACCATTTCACAGGATCATCGGCATGAAACGCATACGTGTGCTCGTCGCCCAACTCCTATTTTGGCACTCGCGTGTGGAGGCGGTCAAGCGCAAACAGGCACGGTAGGCACGCCGCGCGTCAACAATGCCACCTCGCGCATCAACAATGCCACGCCGCGCGGTGGAGCACACGTGATCTTGGATGAAGAACTTGCAGGTGGCGCTGCCGACATCGTGGTCTATCAGGATGGCGTCAAAACCGGCGGACCAAGCTCCCTTGAATTGGTGACGACTATTTCCGGTCGCGAGATTCGGTGCCTCGACGCTGCCGACGCCATCATCCAATTTGGGACGGGACATCCGATGGGTGCCATTCTTGTCACGATGAAACGGTCGTGATCGCGGGGTTATTATCTGTTCGAGCTTCGCTCGGCATCGACGCACCCGGCACAATCCCACTGGAATTCGGGCGCAGTCACGCCGACTTACATGGCATCCCGCCGCACCGCACGCCCCACGACAATCGTGATGTTGTCGCTGCCTCCCCCATCCAGTGCATCCTGCAGTAACTGTTCGGCGGCTTGTTTGGCGCTGGTCATCTTGCTCAACACCTCCGCAATACGCGCGTCGCTCACATGTTTGGTGAGACCGTCTGAACACATGAGGTGCACGTTGTGCCAGTCTGAGGACAATCGCGTCACTACCGGTACTGTGACGTCTGACCCGATGGCGCTGGACAACACATGGGCCATGGGCGACTGAAACGCCTTGGTGGCCGGAATGATACCGTCATCGACCATGTCCTGCGCCATGGTTTGATCGCGCGTAATCTGTTTGAGCACGCCGTCGCGCATGAGGTAATAGCGCGAATCGCCCACTTGCAGCAGGTAATACGTGGGCCAGACACCGATATACAGCGTAAGTGTCGTCGCCATGGTGCCGCGCACCGATCGCTGATCACGGCGCTCACGCACCGCGCTGTGCGCTTGCATGGCGGCACTGCGCAACAGCTCGATGAACTCCTGCTCGTCTGTGCTCGCGCCGTAGTACACCATCACGCTGCCATCGACATATCGCATGAGCGATTCCAGCGCCGTCGCACTGGCTTCGGCGCCACCCACGCCGCCGCCCACCCCGTCCGCCACCATGGCGAGATACGCCAATCGTTGCTCGCCCTGCGGCAGTCGTTGCTCCGCGTCGGGCAGATTGGTGGCGATGACATTGATGCGCTTGTGAAACGTCGCCATCAGGAAGTGATCCTGATTCTCCTTGCGCACGTGGCCTATGTGGGAAAGGCCCCACACGTCCATTTCGTCGTCGCGGGGTTTGCGCGGCCCGGACGCGAAAGGCGCGACATCACTCATGGTGCTGGAAGCGAAGCATGAGAGAGCTTACCTCGCGGACGGGGCGCCCGCTATATGTCGTGCAGCCGGGACCGACACCTACCAGAAGACGTCGGTCCCGAACTGGTCCGCGAATACGGCGGACCGGGTGACAATTGCCTGGAAAAGTCAATCAGGGCACCGTCTTCGTGGGCACCGGATTCTTCAGCATCCGCATCACCTCGTCGATGGCCACCTTCAGTTCGAAATCGCGCCCCTTGGCCTCGTCGGCGGGCGAGTTCTTCACCCAGACATCCGGCGGGACGCCGTAGTTCTCCAGATCGAACCCGTAATTGTTGGGTTTGGTGGGGTCCCAACTGACCACCAGCGAACCGGGGGTACGAATGGAGCCACCGTTAATGAGCGGATAACTGCCCGTCGCGATAACCTGCGCCGCGGTCGGATTGCCGACAATGGTTCCCAATCCCAGTTGCCGGAAGCCGGCCGGCGTGACTTCGGCGTCGGAGACGGAGCGGTAGTTCACCATCATCACCTTCGGACCAACAATGGCCTGCCGGGGCCGACGTCCCCACGTGCGCGCGCCGTTGCGGCTGTTCCAGAACTGATACGGTTGCCGTTCGAGGATGTCGATCAATTCCTGATCGATGTTGCCACCGCCGTTGTTCCGGATGTCGACAATGATGCCTTTCTTCTGCCAGAAGCGATCGATTTCATCCTTGAAACGTTCGAGTGACGGTTGATTCATCGACCGAATGTGTACGTACGCAATCTGGCCGTTGGTGGCTTTGTCCACCGAGTCGCGATTGTTCGCGACCCATTCTTCGTATTTGATATCAGTGAGGCTGGTGACACTCGCAATGCGGAAGTTCCTGGCGCTGGCACCATCTGCCGTTTTCGCAATACGGACTGGCACGTATTCGTTTTCGGTCGCGCTCAGAATTTTCCAGTAGTCGTCGCCGGCTTTCACATCCTGTCCGTCAATGGACAACACGAAATCGCCTTTCCTGATATCAATCCAATCCTTGTCTGCGGGACCATCGCGATACACGTGCGAGACGCGGTAGCGCGCCCCATCGGGTTCGATCTCGAAGCCGAGGTAGCGCGTGTTGTAAGTGCGGTCAATTTGAACGGAGGATGGTCCGCTCACGCCCGTGTGCGACGAACTCAGTTCGCCGATGGCCGCATTGGCGATGTCGTACACATCCTCGTTGGTACCGGCGTATTTCAGGAGTGGTTGGTATTTCGCCTTGATGGCGGCCCAATCTTTTCCGTGCATCTTCGGGTCGTAGTAGCGGTACTTCATCACGCGATACGACTCGTCAAATATCTGCTGCCACTCCTCGCGACGATCGACCTTTACGTTGAATGCAAAGTTGACCGTTTCTCCCGCTCGGCCACCACCGGCTGGCGCTGCGCCTGCGGCCGGCGTGCCTGCGCCCAGCGTGAGCCGTTCGATGGGGGTGCCAACAGCGGCCGTCGCATTGCCGCGTCCACCGGCGGCGCCGGCGTTGGCAGCCCCGCGGAAATAGATGGTGCGACGGTCGGCCGTGGGTTGCAGGCCGGCAAACGTACCCCCTGCAATTCTGCGCCGATCGCGACCTTCAATGGTGACGGAGTACAAACCGTTTTGCGACGCATCGGTGCCTGCGGCTCCCCCGCGCCCGCCACCTCCGCCGCCGCCGCCAATAGTGTAGAACACCGTTCGCCCATCGCGAGACAGGAAAAACTGACCATTGATACCGATTGCGCCGCTGGTGAGCGGAATGGCGCGGCGTTCAATGTCGTCGACGTCGGGTTTGATGCTGATGTCCGATAGCGGAGGGGGGTCGTCAGTTCCAGCGCCGCCCGCGCGTCCGCCGCGTCCGCCGGCACTGGCCGTGGCAGCACGACGTTGACGCTCGCGAACCAACGGGTCGTTGGGATCTTCCGTCGCTTTCGCGAGCGTGACCGCGTACAACTGCGTCGTCTCACCGTCGCGATTGGAGGAGAACACGACGGTCCGCCCGTCGGCGGTTAGGGCCGCGTTGCGTTCGTTCCACGGACTCTGCGTGACGTTGAATTCCTTTTTGGCCTTGATATCGTAGAGAAACACGTCGGAGTTCTGCTCCACATCGCTGCGGCTGTAGAGCAACCAGTTGCCGTCGGCCGAATACTGGTCGAGGATGTAGCCACCGGCTTCATTGTGTGTGAGTTCGCGCGTCTCTCCGCCGGCGACATCTACTTCAAAAATGCGGTTGTCGCCGGTGAAGGCAATTTTCTGCGAATTCGGTGACCAGGTGATGCCCGATTTTTCAGACGCATGCTTGCTGAGTTTCTTGCGCGTTCCGTTGCCAATGTCATACACCCAGATTTCCTGATCGCCCGACTCGTCCGAGATGTACGCAATTTTCCGACCATCGGGTGCATACTCCTCCGCCTGATCGCGCCATGGCGAGTTGGTGACTTGCACGCGTTCTCCAATGCCACTTTCCGTCGGCACAATCATGATCTCACCGTGGTAGTCCACGGCCATGTAGTCGCCGGCCGGTGAAATACTGAAACCCTCGGCGCGACTCTGCACAGGGAGAATGGAGATGTCGTTGTCCTTGGGATCGAACGCCATCGCGATCGTCAGCTTCTTCGGGGTGCCGGAGGGCAATTCAATCGTGTAGAGATCAAAGTCGTTCTGATACACGATGCGCCGGCCGTCGGGCGAGATGGACGGGAAGAATACCCCGCCCTCCCTGTGTTTTGTCACCTGTTGAGGGTTGCCTCCCCTGGGAGACATGCGCCACAAGTTGTATGGGCCCTCGCGCTCGGTGGCGAAGTAGATCATGCCGTCCGCGCCCCACATGGGGAACACGTTGTTGGTCATGCTCTTGAACGCTTTCAGGTCGGTGTTTGTGAGTTCGGTGATGTCGCCATTCTTGACGTTCATGACGGCGATGGTCGCGGCCGCGTTGCCGCGATACTCCTTGCGCCAGGCCGACGGCAAGTTGCGGTTGAAGGCAATCATCGCGCCGTCCTGACTGATCATCCCCGACCGCGCAATGCCCATGCCCATTGGTGTAGCGAGGGAACCATCAATGGGTTGCAGATACAACGGCGAACCCCACGCATTGGTGCCTCGCTGGCTTGCCATGACGATGCCTTTGCCGTCCGGTGTCCAGTACAAGGCGTCATCGTTGCCAACAAACCACGTCAACTGTTTGGGTTCACCGCCCGCTGCGGGTACGATGTACACGTCGTTGTTGCCGTTGCGATTGCTGGTGAAGGTCATCCATTTGCCATCGGGCGAAAATCGCGGCGAAAAGTCGCGCGCCACGTGCGCCGTCACTCGGCGCGGATTGGAGCCGTCAGCATCCACCGTCCAGATGTCGTCCTGATAGCTGAATGCGACGCGGCCGTCATTCGCAATACCTGCAAGGCGCGCGAACTTGATGGGTTCGGGAGTCTGCGCAGTCGCGGCTGTGGTGCCGAGCGGTGTGCCAAGTATACTGGCGACGAGGGCGTATGCGGGAATTCTGCGAAGCGAATCAAACATGGAATGACTCCGGCCGGCGGGTATTCGGGGTGGGTGAACTGCGCACTACAGTAGCACTATGCTCCCGTCCTTGGCGAGTCGCCGACGTTTTCTTGCGGGAGTGTGGCCAGCGATATCATTCTTTGCCAAGCCTGGCGGAGATTCTGCCCGCATCACACGCCGGTTACTCGCCACCCAGTTCCTGCCGATGAGCATTCTCGAACGCGATACGCTCCATGCCTTCACGCGGCATACCCATGTCGCGATGCCCGGCGCGCCGGACGGCCCTCTGGCCGGGCTTACGTTCGGCTTAAAGGACATTTACAACATTGCGGGACACCGAACCGGGTTTGGCAGTCCGGATTGGCTGGAGACGCACGAGCCGGCCACTCGAACGGCGTCCGTTGTCAGCCGGTTACTGGAGAGTGGGGCGACCCTGGCAGGAAAGACGCACACGGAGGAAATGGCGTTCAGTCTGAGTGGCGAGAATGCCCATTACGGCACGCCGACAAACGTCGCGGCACCGGGACGAGTGCCCGGAGGCTCTTCCAGCGGATCGGCTGCGGCCGTTGCCGGAGGTTTGGTGCACTTTGCAGTGGGCAGCGACACGGGTGGTTCGGTGCGCGGGCCGGCGAGTTTTTGCGGCGTGTTTGGCATGCGACCAACGCACGGTCGCATTGCGCTGGACGGGGTGTTGCCACTCGCCCCCAGTTTTGATACGTGTGGCTGGTTTGCGCGCGACGCCGCACTGCTGATGCGGGTGGGCGCGGTGCTGCTTGGCGGCCCGGCCAGATTGCCGGGCCGGTTGCTGGTGGCCAGCGACGCGTTTGCACTCGCCATTCCCGAAGCGAACACTGTACTTGAACCAGCCGTGCATCGGGTTTCGCAATATTTTGGAACGGCCGAATCTGTCAATGTGAGTGATGCCGGCCTGCCCGCCTGGTATGAAGTCATGCGGGTTTTGCAATTCGGCGAAATTCACGCCACGCACGGCGAATGGGTTGCGCGCGTGCAACCACGGTTCGGTCCGGAAATTCAACCGCGCTTTGACGCGGTGGCGAAAAGCGATCCCATCCGAATTGCCGCGTCAGAGTTACTGCGCGACGACATTCGCGAGCGCATGCGTGTGTTGCTGGCCGACAATGCGGTGTTGTTGTTACCTACCATGCCCGATATTGCGCCGTTGCGGGGAGATTTGCACCAGCAAGTGGTGGCGTTTCGTGAGCGCGCGCTGCCCATGTTGTGTATCGCCGGGTTATGCGGACTACCCCAAATCAGTATGCCCATGGCCACGCTGCATGGGTGTCCGCTGGGTCTCTCCATGATTGCAGCGCAAGGGAACGACGAAATGTTGCTGGACCTTGCGCGCAATCTGAATACAGAGCGGCGCGACTAACGTCGGCCGGGCAAGTCTTTGGGCGGTAACCACTCCAGCCACCAGGGCTGTTTGAGTTTCTGTTGGCGCGGCCACACTTCGTCCAGCGTTTCCGATTCGAACAACTGACCGTTTCGCATCACGTATTTGATTTTCATGATGTTGCGAATGTTGTCCAGCGGATTGGCGTCGAGCACGATGAGATCGGCCAGTTTGCCTGTTTCGAGCGAACCAAGATCCTTTTCAAGGCCAAGCGAACGTGCGCCATACAGCGTGCCAACCCGCAGCACGTCATGCAGCGGCATGCCGCCGGACGAAAGCAGCGTGAGATCCCACGGGGTGCCGATGCCTTGCACTTCGTGATGCGCACCGACGCCGACCAGGCCACCGTATTTGAGAATGGTCGCGGCCGTTGATGAGACACCCTTGAACGTGAACTCATCCTCCGGAACCCAGATGCCGGTTCGGGTGCGGCGCGCAAGATCGGGTTGAAACGTGAACCGAGCCAGTCTGGGTTCGGTGTACGCGTTTTCCCGGGCAATCATGAAGTGTTTGTTTTCCGGGCCGCCATACGCCACCAGCAACGTAGGCGTGTACGTGATTTCGCTGGCTGCGGACAACAGCGCGACGTCCTTGAACAACGGGTAGATCTCATACGCATGCTCATGGCCGGCGTAGCCATCCAGCATTTCGGTAATGCTCATCTTGAAATCACCCGCGCCTTCGGTGGTGGGGCTGATTTGCATTTCGCGCGTGGCCACGACGATGAGTTGTCGCGTGCGCCGATTGCCCGCCAGATATTGTTTGATGGTTTGCGTCTCGAAGAACTCCGCATACCGCTTCACTACTTCGCGCGCGCGTTGCAACGTAAGAATCTGCTCGCCGCTGAAAATGCCTTGACCGGTACCGAACAGTCGCGGGCCCAACAAGTCGCCGCTACGCAGGCGGTCGCCGTAGGTGATTACCGCACTGGCGTTTGTTTGCGGGTCGCGCATGGTGGTGACACCAAATGCGAGGTTCGAGTAAAACGCGGGTACGGCCGTCTTGTGTACTTCGGTTGACGGCCACGTGTGCGCGTGCACGTCAACCCACCCCGGAATGATGGTCTTTCCCGCGACATCAATAACCGTTGCGCCCGTCGGAATTGGAACGGCTCCTGACACACCCACCGCGACAATGCGATTGTCTGTGACCACAATGTCGCCGAGCGCCAGCACTTCATCACCCTTCATGCTGATGATGCGTGCGCCCTTGAGCACGACGGTTCCCGTGGGCTTGTAACCCGCCGCCGTTACCCGAATGTCGATGCGCCGCGGCCGATACGCGGGTGTGAGCGGCAACGTATCTGCGCCGGGAATGGGGAGTGTGTCGCCAGCCAGTCGCTTCGGCCACGCCAGTTTCAGCGAGTCCTGTCGCGCCTGCGCCGCTGCGGCAATGTCGTACAGGAAGAACGACCGACCGAGCGAGAAGTACATATGTCGGCCATCGCGCGTCCAACCGGGAAATTCGCCGCCCACTTCAATTGCGACTTGTGATGGCACCGACGAGTTGGCCGCCCGCGCGTTGAGCGCAATGGCGCTGCCAAGTGCCGGTGTCGGAAATACGTAGATGCGGTGGGTGGCAGCGTTGGTTACGAAGCCGTGCGTCCCGGTTGGAGAAAGCATGATGGGTTCGCCGGTGAACACGGTGCGCCGATCGCTGCCGTCCCAGCGCACGGACTGCAACCCGGCGGGCGTGGTGTACAGAACGCGACTGCTGTCCGGACCGAAATGCGCCAGTGCGCCATCGGGCAGTGAAGACACCCCACCGACTTCCACGATTTCATGCAGTTCGCCGCCGTCGGCGTTCATCCACGAAAGGGTGAGCGGGCCTTCATCCATGGCGCCGCTGAGACGGTCGACAAAATTGCGACGCGGAACCCAGGGGCCGTTAGCGACCACAATACGACGCCCATCGGGCGAATACACCGGTCGGAAGTAGAACGAGGATGTGGTGGTGAGTTTGCGCAGACCGGTACCATCTGCATTGACGCGGTACAGATCGCCCCCCGCTTCGTCGGTCCACGTGGCAAACACCACGGTTCGACCGTCGGGCGACCAGGTTGGAGAATGTTCGACGACGTTGACCGCCGTGGTCACCCGCGCCGGCGTGCCTCCCGAAAGATTGGTGAAATACAACTTGTCGAGCGCGGTGAACGCCAACCGTTTGACATCGGGCGACGGCACGGCGTCGCGAATTTGTCGCACGACAAAGGTGTCGGTGATGGGATATTCGAAACGCGAGAGTGGGGCGAGGTACTGCTCCACGTCCGCGGAGAACGGGATCATTGTGGCCTTGCCCGTTGCAACGTCCACTTTCCAGATCTTCCCGCCATAACTGGTCAGAATGGCAGAACCGTCCTTGAGCCAGGCAGGATTGGGCATCACGCCGAAGCCCGCGCCGCGTTGCCCGGCATCGTGCTGCATGTCGTGGCGCAGCAGCCGTTCGTCGCCGGTTTCGAGGTTACGGAGCATGAGCGAAGTGCTCATGTCGTGACGCGTGAAATATGCGAGCTGCCGGCCGTCGGGACTGATTGTGACCTGCATGGCGCCGCCGGGGGCGCTGACAATAACATGACTGTCTCCGGTCTTTCGATCGAACTGTGTAATCAGGCCCGTGCGATTGGACGTGTACGTGCGTTGCCCATCGGGAGAGAACACCGTGACGCCCGCAGGAAATGGCACCGTCACTCCGTCGCCGCCTGCGAGATGATACAGTCGTTGTCCGGCGAGAATGTATTCACCATCGGGCGTCCATACCGGATAGGGCAACGTGCCCGACGGAATGCTGGAAAGGCGTGTTGGATTGGAACCGTCTGCGTTGGCCACCCACAATTGGTCGCTGCCAGACCGATCGGACACAAACGCAATGCGACGCCCGTCCGGCGAATAGGTGGGTTGCACATCCAGTTGATTGCCACCCATGACGCGAGTGGCCTTGCCGCCGGTGATGGGTACGGTGTAAAAGTCGCCCAGCAGATCGAAAAGAATAGTGCGCCCATCGGGCGACAACGAGATTGACATCCAGCTGCCTTCATCCGTCGTGAAGCGTGCGACCCGTGTCGTCTTCAATGGCAACGTATTGGTGGGATCGCGTGGCGCCGATCCGTTCACCACGGTGTATTGGCGCGGGGCGGTTTGCGCAATCATTGCGGGCGCGCCGAAACCCAACACGACACATGCGGCTACGAGGTGACGAGTGCGCATGAGTGGCGCGTGTGGCGTGCGTGGGGGGCGTGGCATACGTGATGCGAGAGGGTTGTTCGCGAATTTCGAATGGCGTCGGACCACCGCCGAAGCTGTCGCAGGCATTAGCGGTCTCCTCCTTCTGTTTCAAACTGCGCCCACCACAACGGTCCGCGTTTGGTCACCGTTGGTGTGAGCTGATCGAGTGTATTGGCGTCATACAGGCGCCCGTTCTTCATCACGCGCGCAACCGATTCGGTGTGGCGAATGTTCGTGAGCGGATTCAGGTCGAGCACCTGCAGGTCGGCCAACTTGCCCACTTCAATGCTGCCAAGCTGCGTGCCGAGGCCAATGGCGTCGGCGCCGAATGTGGTGGCGGCTCGCAGAATATCGTGGTTCGACAGGCCGCCTTTCGCCAGCAGCCACATTTCCCAGTGGAAGCCAAGACCGTGCACGCGTCCGTTGGTTCCTATGGCGACCTTTCCGCCGGCCGCCACAATACGCGCGGCACCAGCGGCGACTTCTTCGAACGGATATTCGTCGGGCACAATCCAGGTGCCGCGAGGACGCGTGAGGCGATCGAGATCTTTGTGATAGGAGAACCGGCGGAGCCTGGCGTCGGCGTGTGGGCTTTCCGTGGCCAGAATGTGTTCGATCCCATTCCGGTTTCCAATGCGACCCAGCAACATGGGCGTGTACGTGACACCCGATTGGGCGATGAGGCGGGCGACGTCGTCGTACATTGGGAATACTTCATACGCGGATTGATGATCGGCGAAGCCATCGACAATGGCGCTCAGGCTGCGCTTGAAGTCGGGGGGGCCGGTTGCGACGGCGGTGAGACCCAGTTCCTTCCCGACCATGAGAAAGCGTTGCCGATCGGCGCGTGTGGCGGTGAGATCACCGCGAATCGTTCCCGGACGGAAGTTTGCCGCGTAGGGCGTCAGAAATGTGCGCCCCTCGGCCATGGTCCGAACCGTCAATCCAGAATCGACGGCAACAGGGCCCGTGGCGAAAATACGCGGGCCAAGTGCATCAGAGGCTGCGGCGCGATCGGCGTAGGTGAAGATATCGGTGGCTTGTGATTCGGGATCACGCGTGGTGGTGACACCGAACGCGAGGTTGGCGAGATATTGTGGCAGAAGCGTGCGATGTACTCCCGCGGGTGCCCCCAATTGTGCATGGACGTCGACATAACCGGGCACAATGGTTTTGCCACGCACGTCAATGGATCGGGCGCCGCGGGGAATGGAAACCGTACCTCGGGCGCCAACGGCGGTGATACGATTGCCCGTGATAACAATGTCGCCGTTCTCAATGACTTCTTTGTCCTTCATCGTGATCACGCGCGCGCCTCGCAGTACGACCACTCCCGTCGGTTTATCTGCCGTCACTGTGATTTTCACATCGTACCGCGCTGCGTCGTACGCGGGGGCCCAACGTGTGACCGAGTCGGCGGGAGCCGCACCAGGGCGACGCGTTGTATCCGCTGGCGGCGGCGTTGCTCGGCCACCCGTTGCGGCGAGGGAGTCGGCGGTGGCCTTGTCGCCTTGCGCCATGTCGTACACGAACAGCGAAGTGCCGCTTACCCAGACGGCTTTGCTGCCGTCGCGTGACCACGCCGGGAACTCACCGCCCGCTCGCGTCAGGCGCCGCACGGGAACGAATGGCGCGGCAATCGATGGATCGATGGTGAGCGAATCGGCCACCTGTGGCAGCTCGAACAGGTACACGTGTTTGCGTCGACCCGCCTGGCTCAACACGCGTCGGCCGTCGGGCGCCAACACCGTTTGTGGCGCAGCGGCGGCCAATACCACTTTGCGATCCGAGCCATCCCACTGCACCGACACCAGGCCGCCGTCTTCATGGAAAAACACCCGGCTCGTGTCCGTCGTGAAGTGCGGGTATCCGCCGCGAGGAAGCAAACCGACGTCGGCCATCATCGTGATGTATTGTTGCGCGCCACCGGCGGCGGGCATCCACCGCAATTCGAAGCCCAACTCGGAACCCGCGCCGGCGGGCGTGCGGAGTTGTACGGCGCCATCGTCGACTGCGAGTGATCGTGCGCGGCGTGGAGCCCGTGCAAACACGAGGCGCGAACCGTCGGGCGTGTAGTTGAGGCGCGTATACATGGCGGGCGCGCGCGTGAGATTGCGCGCGACGCCGCCCGTGGCTTCCATCAGAAAAATGTCACCACCGTCGCCGTCCATCCATGTGGCGAACGCAATAGACCGCCCGTTCGACGTCCAGACTGGCGATGATTCCGTTTCCGCGCCGCCGGTGGTCAGTCGGCGCGAGCGGCCAGTGGCGAAATCCATCAGCCACACTTTGCCCAGTGCGGTGAATGCGACTCGTTGGCCGTCGGGTGACAAACTTGGTTCGCGAATTTCACGCGCGCGAACGGAATCACCAATTTCCGAATTCGCCTTGACGAGCGTGCCAAGCGATTGTTCGACGTCGACCGTAAAGGGGATGGCCGTGCGACGGCCAGTGGCTACGTCAATCTTCCACAACTTGCCGTCGAACGAGGTGATGATCGCGCTGCCGTCGGGGAGCCACGCAGAGGAGGGCAAGGGACCAACACCAGTGGCGGCCGGCGGTGCCCCTCCCCGGCCACTCCCAGGTGCGGCAAGGGCGACGCCGGCTTCCTGTTGTGTGCCCATTGTAATCCAGCGATCGCGTCCGGTTGCGAGGTCACGAACGACGAGCGCTGATTGGCCTTCAAATCGGGTGAAGTACGCGAGGTTTTTTCCGTCGGCGCTGACGATGGGTCGCAACACGCCGCCGGGGAGATTCGTGCGGTAGGAAACGGTCCCTCGCTGGCGATCGAATCGGCCCGCTTGTGCGCCGGTTTGAAACCACACGAAGCGACCATCGGCGGTGAAACTCGGCGCGGTGCCAAATCCTGGCAGCAGCACTCCGGCACCGCCGCGCACATCCACCAGGCGATTTCCGGAAATAATCTGCTGCCCGTCGGGGCTCCAGTCCGGGTAGTGTCCGCCGGGCATGATGAGCCGAAGGCGTCGGCCAGCAGCGTCGGCAATCCAGGTGGCGTCAACACCGCTTCGGTCGGAGGTGAACACGAGCGATTGGCCGTCGGGGGAAAATCGTGGTTGCGCGTCGATGGAGTTCCCGCCGACAATACGTGTGGCTTTGCCGCCTGCGAGGGGGAGCGTGTAGAGGTCTCCCAGCAGGTCGAACACAAGGGTCGACGCGTCGGGGGAAACATCGACGGACATCCAGGTGCCCTGGTCGGTCGTGAACCGAATGGTTCGCGAGGGGGCCATGGGCAACGTGTTTGTGGCATCACGCGAAGGAGTCTGCGCGGCAGGCTGCGAGGCCGGCTGCGCTGCGGCGATGGGCGCCAGGCAAGCGGCGCACGCGACGGACGCGGGCAATACGAGGGAGAGAGGGCGCATGCGGAGACGCTACGGTGCAAACTCGCACGAAACAAGAGATTCCCTCTGGTCGATGTGCGTCCGCCACCCAATATTGGTCGCGCGTCCCGTCCCCTCCCGCGTCAGGCGCTCCGTTCACGATTGACTGAAGGACACTCCATGCACTCTGCGATCTCGTACCGCCGGCTGGCGCTCATCGGGTCGTTTCTGGCGGCTACCGCTCCCGATGCCCTCCTTGCACAACCGGTTGCGGCGGCGACATCTCCGTCGCTGCTCAACCCACCCACCAATCCCTCACTGCGCGGATTTCGCTGGCGATCAATCGGACCTGTTGGGCAGGGGGGCCGTGTCGACGACATCGCGGTTGATGAAAAACGGACGAGTACCTGGTACGTCGGTTTTGCAGTGGGTGGTATCGCGAAAACCGTCAACAACGGCACGACGTTCGAGCCCATCTTTGACAGCTACGGCAGCGCGTCCATCGCCGACATCACGTTGGCGCCGTCCGACGCAAACATCATCTATGTCGCAACGGGCGAGGCGAACAACCGCCAGACCACGACGTACGGCGACGGATTGTACAAGAGCACGGACGCCGGCAAAACGTTCAGGAACGTGGGGTTCAAAGACGCACAGACGTTGGGTCGCGTTGTGGTGCATCCGCGCGATCCCAATACCGTGTGGGTCGCGGTGGGCGGAGATTTGTACGGCTCGAACCCCGAGCGTGGTGTGTTCATGAGCACCGACGGGGGAACGACCTGGCGCAAGACGTTATACGTCGACGAGTACACCAGTGCGACGGACATCATCATTGACCCCGGCAATCCGCAGAACTTGTGGGCGGCGATGTATCAGCGGCAGCGTACGGCATGGGGCTTTAGCGGTGGTGGCCCCGGCAGCGGTATGTACAACAGCACCGATGGCGGCCGCACGTGGAAACGCCTGTCGGGCAATGGACTGCCCCGTGGAACGATGGGGCGCATTGCCCTCGACATTTGTGCGACGCAGCCCAACGTCATCTACGCGCAAATCGAAGTGGCGCAGGACAAGGAAAAGCCCGCCCCGCCAGCATCAGTTGACATAACGGCGGGACGCGGTGGCCGTGCAGGCGGAGCAAACGTGGTCGCAGGAGGGCGTGGTGCCGGCGGTGGAGCTGCGGGCGGACGTGGCAATGCACCACCACCCAATCCGCAGAGCAACGGTGTGTGGCGCTCCACGGACAAAGGCAAGTCATGGACGTTCATGTCGAACGAAAATCAGCGGCCCATGTATTTCAGCCAAATTGAAGTTGACCCCAACAATCCCGACGTCGTGTATGTCGGCGGTGTGGGACCCATGAAGTCGGTCGACGGCGGCAAGACGTGGGAAGGCCTGGGCAACATGGGGCACGTGGACAACCACTCCATTTGGGTCGACCCGAACAACAGCAACCACGTCATCTACGGTAATGACGGTGGTGTGGATGTGTCGTACGACGGCGGCGAAAAGTGGGAAGCCGTTCGCATGTGGGCCATGGGCCTCGCGTACGGTGTGGCCGTTGATATGCGCCGTCCGTACTACGTGTGCACCGGGTTGCAGGACAACGGATCGTGGTGCGGACCGAGTTCCGTCAGAACCGGCGGTGGCATTCGTCAGTGGATGTGGCAAAGCGTTGGTGGCGGGGATGGTTTTCAGGCGCTCATCGATCCCACCGACTTCAACATTTTCTACACGGAATCACAGAACGCTGGTCTGAACCGGTATGACTACAACCTGGGTGAGGTGCGCAACATCAAACCCAACGCAGGTGGCGGTCGTGGCGGTGCCGGTGGCGGTGGTGGCGGTGGTGGCGGTGGTGGTGGTCGCGGGGGAGCAGCGGGAGCCGCTGCCGGTACCGCAGCAGTGGTCGATCCGAGCGCGGAATCCGCACCGGTTGCGGCGCCACCAGCCGGCGGCGGGCGCGGCAACATTCTGAATCCCATTCCAGGGGCGGTCATTCAGTTCAACTGGAATAATCCCATGCGCATGTCGCCACACAATCCGAGCATCCTCCACATTGGCGGTCGCTCGGTGCACACGTCGCGCGATCGCGGCAACACGTGGACGACCAGCAAGGAACTTGGCAAAGGCTTGAACCTGCCAGCGCGTTCCATCATGGGTGTTCCGTATTCCGCGCCAAGCTGCGGCGGCGGTCGTGGCGGTGGCGCCGTGGGCGTTCCGTGTATTCTGTCAAAGAACGATGGCTACGTCGCCAACGAATATGGCACGGTTACGGAACTCGCAGAATCACCCGTGGTGCCTGGCATCATGTGGGCGGGTACCGACGACGGAAACATTCAGGTAAGCCGAGATGCGGGTTACAGCTGGGAAGAGGTGGGCAAGAATATCCCTGGCGTAAATCATGAGTACTACGTCTCGGGTCTTGAAGCGTCCTGGTACGACGCGGGCACGGCGTATGCCGCCCTGGATGGGCATCGCAACAACGACCTCAAGCCGTATGTGTTCAAGACCACCGACTACGGCAAGACGTGGACGTCGGTCACAGGCGATCTTCCCGTGCGTGGCAACGTGAATGCCATTCGTCAGGATCCGACCAATCGCAATCTGCTGTATGCGCCAACGGAGCTTGGCTTTTACGTGTCGCTCGACGACGGAAAAGCCTGGCACAAGTTCATGCCGAATCTTCCCACCGGTCGCGTGGATGAAGTGCTGGTGCATCCACGCGAGAACGATCTCGTTCTGGCCACCCATTCACGCAGTGTGTGGATCCTGGATGACATCTCCGCCTTGCAGGCCATGACGCCGGAAATGCTGGCACGCAACAACGGCTCCATGCCTGTTCGCGATGCGGTGATCTGGAAGAACGACCGTCGGTTGTCGACAGCGGTGCCGGGCGACAAGTGGTGGGCAGGGCAAAGCGCCCCGCGCGGAACGGCTGTGTCGTTCTACTCGAAAATTGCCGGTAGCGAAGCGAAGGTCACAATCACGGAATTGAACACGGGCCGTGAGTTCCGCACGCAGTCCGTGCCAATTACTGAGGGTGTCAATCGTTGGCTCTGGGATTTGTGCAGCACGCCAGCACCGGCAGCGGCCGCTGGAGCCGGTGGACCCGGGGGTGGGCGCGGCGGCGGCGGCGGCGGTGGTGGTGGGTGTGCGGGAGGCGGGCGCATTGCACCAATCGGGACCTATCGCGCGACCATCAGCATTGGTGGCGTCGATCTCGCGCCGCAGCTCATTCGCGTGGTCGAGGACAGCTGGTTGAACGAGCGGTAAGCTCGGCTGCCGATAGTGCAAATGCGGTGAGTCCGGAAACGGGCTCACCGCATTTTTGGTAGACTCGTGTCGTGTCGGAACGACAACTGTAATGGCAACGGCCACTGCAATTGCGTGTGAAGGATGAATTGCGGAGACATTCGGAGGAACTGCGGAAACGGCGAAGTGCGACGGGACAAAAAATGGCTGGGTTTGAATATTTGATATTGCCGGGCAATCCGCGTTACGTCATCGCGTAAACCACAATATTTACGGCAAAACGCGTGTTGTCCGATCGGCGAAAGCGCTTGTTTTTCCAATCATAATCCCACTCACAGCCGTAGTCCTGGTTGGTGTACAACACGCCCAGCCGGCCTCGATACTCAACGCCGCGGGTATAGTCGTGCACGAGATTGTCGCCCCAGCCGTTCAGTTCGTGCGTCGTCTGCGGTGGGCCATCCGGGAACTTGAAGAACGCGTTATACAGCGGGTGATGCTTCCGAAGCTTCGCCAGTGTATCCGGCCCCGGAAACGCACGCCGCATTTCGGCTTCAAATGACTTCGCGTATAACCCGTTTACGTCATGGTTGCAGTCGTCCGAAAACAGCAAGCCGCCGTTCTGCACGTAATTGACCAAACCCTGGCGCTCCTTTTCATTGAAGCGCACCAGTTTGTGTCCGGTCATGAACAGAAAGGGAAACGCCAGCAGTTCGGGCGAGTCGGCTGTGATCACGACTTCATTTTGCCGGACGGGAATTTGCGTGTACCGCACCACCGAATCGAGCACATTGGCGCACACTTTGGGATTGTAGTCCCAGTCGCCCGAGCCATAGCGCAGCCGCGCAAACACAAATTCTGAGCCGCGCATGCCAAACGGCGCCGCTAAACGCGGCACGGTCGGCGCTGCCTGTAACCACGAGGGCGCAAGGGTCGACGCTGCGGCCGCACTCCCGGCCGCAACCCCCAACTGCCTCAAAAAGGTCCGTCGGTTCACGGAGTGATCACTCGGCGTTGCTTCATCAGCGCTTCGATCTCCGAAATTTCACGTGGCACGAGGCTGATACGCTCCAAGCCCGTGTCCGTGATGATATAGTCGTCTTCGATACGCACACCGGTGTTCTGATACCTGAGCACCGTGGCGCGAACCTTCGCGATGAACGCGCGGTTCTTCGGCGTGTCGGGCAGCACGTCGAGCGCGCGCGTGCTGATATAGATACCCGGCTCAATCGTGAACGCATCACCCATCGCGAACGTTCCAGTGGCGGCATTGCCTTGAATCGGGTCGTGCACCGCAAGGCCAATGCCGTGTGTAATGCCGTGAATCATCCAGAGGTTCGACTGCCGGCATGCCGATGGCTGCTGCGCACAGTTCACGGTCCAGGGCGGGTCGAACGTCGCGTCTTCGCTTTCCACCAGCCCAAGCGCCGCCAGCCCTCGGGCGCGAACGAAAACCGACGAATCGACCGCGCCCTTGATGCGCATGCCGGCTTTGGAATTCCGCTCAGCCACGGCCTGTGCATCGCGCACCAACTGATAGATTTGCTTCTGTTCTGTCGTGAGCGTGCCACTGACCGGAATGGTGCGCGTGATGTCCGCGGCGTACCCCAGCGATGCGCGCAATTCGTATTCATGCATCGGATTGGCGGTCAACATCGCCGAACGGTGCCCTTCCGAGCTGATCTCGGCCGCCTTCTTGATCAGCGCCATCTCGGCGGCGCTCTTTCGGCCGCGAAGCTGCAGAATGTGCGGCATCGCATTCCTGACCGCGAGCGTTGGAAATTTGCGGCGAATGTTCTTCATCGCTTCCTGTCCGCGCGTGAGCGAGTCGGCCTTGGAAAAATCCATGGTTTCCACGTCCGGCACGTCGAAAAACGGTAACCCCGTTCCCGCCAGCGAGTCGAGCACGCCCGAGAGCGCCGCAAACGAGCGGCCCTTCATTCCAAATAGTTTTTCACTCGTCGTCGAATCAACGCGCTTGCCGTAGTAGAAGGCGGTGCGTCCATCCAACGGGGTCACGTAAAGCGTACTCTGCGCCTTCCGGTTGCGCACTACGATGACGAGCGCAGCGTCCGGCTCCTCGAAGTTGGTCAGATACCGAAACGCCGGGAGTTGGTAAAACGTGCTGAAGTCGTGCACCAGCGCACGTCCGCCAAACGCAACCACGACCCCGCTGTCGATGCGCGCCGCCAACGAGTCGCGCCGCACCGCAAACTCGCCGGCCGGTATTTGCGCGAACGCGACCGTGGCTGTTGACAGCGCGACCGTTAGCAGCGATGCCAATGTGGAAACGCCCACGGAGAACACGCGGCCGGGCGAACGACTGTATCCAGAAGGCCAAACAAAACGCGCCATAGTGTGTGGTGACTGGGCGTGAGCGGGGAATGGGTCGCCCTTGAGGGCGCCCTACCCTGAATGGGTCGCCCAATCGGCGATACCCCCCAGTACATTGTACCTGCGGCCAACTGGGGTGGGAATAGCCGCGCCCAACTACCCGGAGTCCTGCATGGCTCGGCGTCGCGCTTGGGGCCGCTGGGTGGGACGAGGAGTGCTCGTCCTGCTGGTGGTAGGTGTCGGAATTATTGCAACCGGTTGGCGCGCACTTGGCCACCGGGCAACTGGCGTACGCCGAGCACGAATGGAGCAGTCGCCGCAGTGGCGGGACGGAAAATTTGTGAATCCCGAACCCCTGCAAAACGATTTGATCGGGGCGCTCGTTGCGTTGCGCGAGGTCAGCCCCGACGCAGCACCGCACGCGCCGGTACCCGTCACGCGAGTTCCCGCCCATCATTTTGATACGATGCCGGCAAGCGGGTTGCGCGTGACGTGGCTTGGGCACTCGACCTCGCTGATTGAAATCGACGGCGCGCGCGTGCTCACCGATCCGGTGTGGAGCCATCGTCCATCGCCCTACAGTTGGATTGGGCCACAGCGCTTCTACGAACCGTTAATCGCGATGGCTGATCTCCCACCAATTGACGCGGTCGTTATTTCGCACGACCACTACGATCATCTTGACTACGCGACCGTGGTCGCGCTGACGAAAACGAATGCAGTGTTTGTCGTGCCGCTCGGTGTCGGGGCGCATCTGGAATACTGGGGCGTGCCACTGGCGCGCATTGTTGAACTCGATTGGTGGGAGAACAGAACCATTGGCGCCGTGACGGTCACCGCGACCCCAGCGCGTCACGCGTCCGGACGCACTGGTTTTTTCGACAACGACGCGACCCTGTGGGCAGGGTATGTGGTGACCGGCGTGCAACATCGCGTCTACTACTCGGGGGATACCGGACTCTTTTCCGGTATCAACGAGATCGGCCGACGTTTGGGACCGTTTGACGTCACGTTGATTGAAGCGGGCCAGTACCACCGCACGTGGCCCGACTGGCACATTGGTCCGGAACAAGCCGTCAACGCGCACACGCGCGTATTGGGTCGACACATGATGCCCGTGCACTGGGGTTTGTTCACGCTGGCGTACCATACCTGGACGGAGCCGGTCGAGCGCACGGTGGTCGCAGCAGATTCCGCGCGCGTCTCGTTGCTGACCCCGCAACCTGGCGAAGGTGTTGAACCGACCCTTCCCTACGAGAACCGGCGCTGGTGGCCGAGTTTGCCGTGGCAGACGGCGGCAGACCATCCAGTGGTGTCGACGCGCGTACCGAGGTAGCAAACGTGGACAACCCGGGCAGCGAGAAGGCCAAGGCGCCCGTATTCCATGTGCGCTGGTCGACCTGCCAGATGGTCCCCCCCCGGTTCGCCCCCTCTTCAAGGCCACGAGCCCTCTGGAGCCCTGCATGACCGCTGTCCGTGCCAACGTCCATCGCTCCACGCGCTGGACCACTCTCACTCTGCTGTTCGGCGCGTTACTGGCCGCTCCGCTTGCCGCACAGAATGCGGCGTCCGATGGGTGGAATCCGCAGGAAATCCTCAAGACCGAAAAGTTCGTCAAGCCGCCCGCCAACGTAGAACGGATGATCATGACGCCCCGTGTGGACATCTCCTTCACGTCACCGAATGCGGACCGCAGTTGGTTCATGCGCACCACTGGCGACGATCGTGGTGACATCATGGCGTACGGCAAACCGCACATCTGGTTGGGTGGTCTGCAGGTGGACACCAAAGCCAATCGCGCACGTTCATTAACCACCAGCACGCGCAAGGGGATCACGCTGGTAAATCCGCGCACGGGCAACACGCGCGTCGTTGAAACGCCAAAGGGTGCGTCAATCTCCGCTCAGACCTGGTCGCCCAACGGAAAACAAATCGCGTACATCGCCAACGTTGACGACGCGTCGTACGCGTACGTTGCCGACGTGGCAACCGGCAAGTCGGTGCAGATTTCGAAATCACCGCTGCTGGCGACACTCACAATGAATCTGGACTGGACCGGCGACGGCAAACGCATCGTCGCGGTGCTCGTTCCAGATGGACGCGGCGCTCCGCCGGTGAATGGCGTGAATGGTGTGGACGATGGCCCGCAAGTGCGCCTCACGAATTCGCGCGCCATTCCGCAACCCGTGCACTTCAGCCTGCTGGAAACCCCGCATCAGAAAAACCAGCTCAAGTACTACACCACCGGACAGCTTGCACTCATTGACGTCAAGGCGAAGACCGCGAAGAAAATCGGCACACCGAAAATGATTCGCGCGGTTGATGCGTCGCCCGACGGCCAGTACTACCGCGTCACACAAATGACGGAGCCGTTCTCGTATCTGGTGCCGATGTCGAGTTTTGGTTCCCTGCAGGAATTGTGGGATGTAACCGGCAAGGTCATCTCGACCCTGGCCACGACGCCGTTGCGCGAAGGCGGTCGCGGCGGCGACGGGGCGGATGACGCACCGGCCGCCGGTCGTGGTGGTCCCGCTGCAGGCGCCGATACCGCGCGGCGCAGTTGGCAGTGGAATCCTGTTGGCCCGGGCCTCGTGTACCTGCAATCCGTGTACGCCGCCGTTCCCGCTGGCAACAACGCGGGAAATGCGGCAGGGGCTGGCGATGGTGGTGGCCGCGGCGGCGCGGCCCAGCCTGGTGGTCGCGGCGGTGCGACACCGCTACGGGTCGCGACTGGTGTTCGATATGTGAACTGGCTACCCCCATTCGGGCCCACCGACACCAAGGTCCTGTACGAAGGCGGTCCGCAGTTCAACGGCATTACGTTCAGCGCCGACAGCAAAACGCTGTTCGTAACCGATAGCGGCGCGGTCATCGCGGTCCGCGTCGATGACCCGACAAAACGCTACAACCTTGGCCGCGGCGTCACGTTGGCCGGCGGTGGTGGCGGTGGATTTGGAGGACGAGGTGGTGGTGGTGGGGGGGGGGCGGTGCTGCGGGCGCCGCAGATACTACGGTGACTGGTGGTGCCGTTGCGACAAAACCCGGCGCAAACGGTGAACAACGCGTCGTCGTGAGCACCGATGGGAAATCCGTGTTGGTCACAGGATCTCGCGCACCGGGTGCGCGTTGGGCCACTGTCGGACCGCGCCCCTGGGCCGAGAAGCTCAACTTCGAAACGGGGCAGCGCACCCGGCTGCTCGATTCACCGGGCGACGCGTATATGGAATTCGTCGCGCCGCTCGACGACGACTTCTCCAGGTTCATTTATACGAACGAATCAACGAAGGTGATTGCCGACGCGTGGATTAAAGATGTCGCGACCGGCGAAACGAAAAAGATCACGAGCAACGTGGATGTGGGGCCAGAAGTGAGCGGCGCGCAAACGAGGCGCTTTCAGGTCACCCGTCCGCGTGATGGGTACAAGTTCTGGACCGAAGTCACGTTGCCTCGCGACTGGAAACCTGGCACGCGGCTGCCTGGCATCATCTGGTTCTATCCGCGTGAGTACGCCACCGAAACCGCGTACGATCGCTCGAAGTACGGCACCAATATCAACAAATTCCCCGAAGTGCCTTCACTGCGCCCCGCGTCCGCCACGAAGCTGTGGGTATCACAAGGGTATGCCTACATCGAACCCGACATTCCAATTTTTGGCGACTCGGGCCGGATGAACGACAACTACACGCGCGATCTCAAGGAAAATCTGGACGCCGTGCTCGATGCGGTGGTTGATCAAGGGTATGTCGATCGCGATCGCATGGGCATTGGCGGACACAGCTACGGCGCCTTCAGCACCGTGAACGCGATGACGCTGGTTCCGTACTTCAAGGCCGGCATCGCGGGCGACGGCATGTACAACCGCACGCTGACCCCATTCGGCTTCCAGAGCGAGCGTCGCAATTTCTTCGAAGCGCAGAACACCTACCTCGATATGTCACCGTTTCTGCGGGCCGACAAGATCGCAGGCGCGCTGTTGATGTACCACGCCATCGAAGATCAGAATCAGGGCACCGCACCCCTCAGCTCAACGCGCATGATGGCGGCCCTTCAGGGACTGGGCAAACCCGCCGCGTTGTACATGTATCCCTATGAAGATCACAGCGTAGCGACCTACGCCAGCGACCTCGACCTGTGGGCGCGCTGGTTTGCCTGGTTTGACGTGCATGTGAAAAATCCCGGGAGCAAGGCCGCCGTCGTCGTTCCGTAGCGGCTACGCGAAGGCCGCTAGTCTGAAGGAGCGGCCTTCCGGTTGCCTTCGCGGTACCGCAGCAACCATTCGGCACTCCACGCCTCGAAGGTCCCGGCGCGGAGTGCCGAACGTGCATCGCGCATGATGGTGCATAAAAAGGTCAGGTTATGCAGACCAAGCAATCGAGGTCCCAGCGCCTCGCCACACGAAAACATATGGCGCAGGTAAGCGCGGTCGTATTGCGTGCAGCACGCGCAATCGCAGCCCTGCACCAGTGGACGCCGGTCCATGCGCAGTGAACTCTTCAGAATTTGCAATTTGCCATCGGGTGTGAACGCGGTGCCGTCATGGCCAAGTCGCGTCGGGGCGATGCAATCGTACATATCAATGCCGCGACGCACCCCTTCCACAAGATCATCTGGAAACCCAACACCCATCAGATACCGCGGTTTGTCGCGCGGCAATTCAGGTTCGCACACTTCGAGGGTCGCGTGCATGGCTGTTTTTGCCTCACCGACGGACAGTCCACCAATCGCGATTCCGTGCCATTCGCCCGCCGAGAGAATGCCTCGCGCTGAGGCGCGCCGGAGCGCGGCGTGCGTGCCGCCTTGGACAATGGGGAACAGTGTCTGACGGGGCGCCAATTCATCGATGGCACGATTGTCCGTCGCGAGCGCTGGAAGCCCTTCTGGAAGGGCAATGTGCGGCGCGACACCGCGACCATCGCGCGATATGCGATCAAACTCGACCCGGCATCGATCGAGCCATCGGAGGCTCCGTTCCATGGCGCTGCGCGACGTCGCGATGTCGGCGCCGGCCGCGATCAACTCATCCAACTGCATCATGACATCGGCGCCCAGATTGCGCTCGACGCGCATGACACTTTCGGGCGTGTACTGGTGCAGCGACCCGTCAATGTGACTTCGGAATTCCACGCCGTCTTCTGACACGGTGCGAATTTTGGCCAGCGAGAACACCTGGAATCCACCGGAATCGGTGAGCATGGGACCGTTCCAGCGAGTGAACGCATGCAAGCCGCCCAGCGCTCGTACCATCAGGTCGCCTGGCCGCAAGTACAGGTGGTACGCGTTGGCGAGCACCATTCCTGCTCCCGCCTCACGCACTTCGGGCATGGTGAGCGTGCGCACCGCGCCGTGCGTGCCAACGGGCATGAACGTGGGCGTTTCGACGGGACCATGTGGCGTTTCAAACCAGCCCAGCCGGGCGGCGCCGGACTGATGCGAGCTGCGAAAGGAAAAATCGGGCATGCCAATTGGTAACGGGTGCGAGTGGCCGCGCAAAGTCATCACTCTCTGAAAAGGACGTGTTCCTCCACTCCTTCATTGACCGACCAGTTCACCTCGCTGCACATTGGGCGATCCTCTAACCCACCGGCATGCTGACGCTGATTGGAATTCTGATTGTGGTCGTGGGGTTCGCGCTGCGCCTCAATCCGCTGCTGGTGGTCACCGTGGCCGGCATTGCGACGGGGTTGGTCAGTGGCCGCGGTCCGGTCGAGGTAGTGAGTCTCTTCGGGAAAGCATTTATCGAGAGTCGCTACGTCGCCATTGTCTGGCTCGTGCTACCGGTCATTGGGATGCTCGAGCGCGCTGGACTCAAGGAGCGTGCGCACGAAACCATCGGAAAAATTCAGGCCGCCACCGCGGGGCGCGTCCTGTTGGCGTATCTCGCCATCAGGCAAGCAACGGCGGCCATGGGGTTGATCTCGCTTGGCGGTCACGCGCAAATGGTGCGGCCGCTTGTCGCGCCCATGGCTGAAGGCGCGGCGGAACATGCCAATGGCCCGATTACCGACGACACGCGGGCGGTCATTCGAGCCAATGCGGCGGCCGTTGACAACATCGGCGTGTTTTTTGGGGAGGATATCTTCATCGCCATTGGATCGATCCTGCTGATTAAGGGCTTCCTCGAACAGAATGGCCTGACCGTCGAACCTGCCGAGCTGGCACGGTGGGCAATTCCCACGGCGATCTGCGCCTTTCTCGTGCACGGCGTGCGGCTGATGTTGCTGGACAAACGACTCAAGCGCGAAGCAGTTGCGAATCGCCCGAATGCGCCGGACAACGCCGCGGTGCAGCCGTGATTACACTCGAGCTTATTTACGTCCTCATGGGACTGTTGTTGACGGCCGTTGCGATCATCAACGTTCGCGACGACCAGAACCCGCGCCGGTTTGTCAATGCAGCATTCTGGGGCATTTATGCGACGACCTTTCTGGTTGGATCGTATCTGCCCGACTTTGTCAGCGGCTCGCTGGTCATTGTGATGGTGCTGGTGGCAAGCATCGGGAAGTTGGGGCAGGGCGTCACCGCAACCACCACGCGAGAGGAACGCATGGCGAGTGCTCGGCGCTGGGGTGGACGACTCTTCATCCCTGTGTTAATCGTGCCAATCGGCACCTTCCTCGCCAGCACCTTCCTCAAGACCGCGATGATTAATGGCGCGCCGCTTATTGAGACCAAACAGATCACGGTCATTTCGCTCGGTCTTTCAACCGTGATTGCGTTGGCTGTTGGAATGTTCATGCTGCGTCCGCCCGCGATGGCTCCGCTGCAGGAAGCGCGGCGGCTCATGGATTCCGTCGGGTGGGCAGCGGTGCTTCCCCAGTCGCTGGCGGCGCTGGGCGCTGTGTTCGCCGCCGCTGGAGTAGGGCAAGTCATCGCGAAACTGGCGGCCGATTATTTGCCGCTTGGCACGCCATTGGCAGCCGTTGCCGCATACGCCGTTGGCATGGCGATGTTCACGATCATCATGGGGAATGCCTTTGCAGCATTTCCGGTCATGACGGCCGGCATCGGCCTGCCATTGGTCGTTCAGCAGTTCGGGGGGGATGTTGTGATCGTGAGCGCCATTGGCATGTTGTCGGGCTTCTGCGGCACGCTCATGACACCCATGGCCGCCAACTTCAACATTGTTCCAGCGGCGTTGTTGGAGCTCAAGGACAAATACGCGGTCATCAAGGTACAGATTCCAACCGGAGTGCTCTTGCTCGCGGCCAATATCACGCTGATGTACCTGTTCGCGTTTTCGCGCGCCTGAGGAGACATCCGTGAGCATGCTGTATTCCATGAATGCCGGGTATGCCGCCCGCTTTGCATCGCTGGCACTGGCACACGTTCGCAGGGAATACCCTAACAAGCTTGATCACGTCCTCACTGAGGCTGCCGACGTACAAAGCCCCAGAGCGCTGCATCCAATTTTCTACGGCAGTTTTGATTGGCATTCCTGCGTACACGGCTACTGGCTGCTTGCACGCGCGTACCGCACGTTTCCGGACATTGCGCAGGCCAATGCCATCCGCTCGCTGTTTGACGACATGCTTACGCCTGAGCACGTAGCGGCGGAGGTGGCGTACGCGGCACATGCCGGTCGCGCTGGGTTTGAAAGACCGTATGGTTGGGCGTGGGCGCTGCAACTGTGCGCTGAGCTCTGCCTGCACCCATCGCCCGAAGGCCGTCGATGGTCAGATACGCTCGCGCCACTTGGCGCCGTTTTCGCCGAACGGTTCATCGCGTTTCTACCAAAGGCCACGTACTCCATTCGCGTCGGCACACACTGCAACTCGGCATTCGCCATCACGCTGGCTCTCGACTACGCCGAACGATTCGCGAATGAACCCCTGACCACCGAGTTGCGAACTGCGGCGCTGCGCTGGTTCGCGTTGGATGTCAACGCACCCGCGTGGGAGCCTGGAGGCGACGATTTTCTTTCGGGCACGCTGATGGAGGCAGTTTGCATGAGCCGCGTTCTGTCCGCACATGAGTTCGTCCAGTGGTTCGCTGCGTTTTTGCCGGACGTTGCTGTCTCGCGACCGCAGACGCTGTTCGCACCCGCGCACGTGAGCGATCGCACCGACGGCAAAATCGCGCATCTCGACGGACTGAACCTGAGTCGCGCCTGGTGTTGGCGGATACTCGCTCGGCACTGGCCAGCAGGCGACGCACGTGTGTCGCGTGCGACTGCGACAAGCGACGCCCATTTGCTCGCGAGTTTGCCTCATGTCGCGGGCGACTACATGGGCGAACATTGGCTCGGCACATTCGCAATGCTCGCGTTGAGTGCGTGACGGGCAGGTCACGGCCGCTCAAGGACATCGGCGTGGGACCTTTGTCACAAACAATCTTGAACGAACGGCACAAATACAGTACCGGTCGTATTGACAGGATTGGCGGACACTTCTAACTATCTGTTGTGCGGCATCTGACATGACGCGGCGCAAGACATAGGCCTGCCTACAGGCCACCCTTGACGGGCTAGTGTACGACTAGCCAGTGGAAGGCGCGATGGAATCGAGTACCGATTCCCTCGCGCCATTTTTTTTCACCCGGAACTTTTCTCATGCTTACTAACGTTCATAACAGCAGCACACTCGTGGCGAACATGGCCGGCGGCGACGAACGCGCGGCCGCTCGACTGTACGATGAGTTCAGTCCAATACTGTTTGCGCTGGCGCTGCGTATTCTGGGCGAGCGCGCGGACGCCGAAGAAGTGGTGTTGGACGCATTTACACAGGCGTGGAAAAATGCGGCGCACTACAGCGCCGACCGCAGCTCGGTGCTCTCCTGGCTGTCCATGATTACGCGCACGCGTGCGCTTGATTTTCTTCGCGCACGGTCGCGTCGAGCAAAGGCCATGACTGAAGCAACGCACTCCATGGGCGATGAACCAATCGGAACGGCCCATGCGATTCGCGGCGCAAGCGATAAACTCGAGGATGACGAACGTGCGGCCGCGGTGGGCGTAGCGCTGCACTCGTTGACGTGCCCGCAGCGAACCGCGATTGAGATGTCGTTCTTTTCAGGGTTAACGCACCTGGAAATCGCGGAACGTCTGGGTGAACCGCTTGGAACGGTGAAAACCCGCATCCGCCTTGGCATGCAACACATGCGCAACAAGTTGGGAGAAGTGTCGCCGCGTGGAGTGTCCGCGTCAAACGCGTTCCACGCGAATTACGCCCGCTAACTGAATCTTCCGTGACCGCTCACTACGTAGTGCTTGCAGCATCACGCAACCTCTCCTTCTACGCCAACCGAGGAACACTGTGAGCAAACTTTTGCGTGGCGTCGCTGCCGGATATGGCGCCAAGAAACTCGGCGGTGGTTGTTTCACAACCATCCTGGTCTTTGTGCTGCTTTGGTGGCTGCTCGGCAATTTCGGCATTTTCCGGTAGGCCCAAACAAAAATTGGAATGCCGCCTCCTCGGGATGACCGGGGAGGCGTTTTATTTGGACAACTCATGGTCCACACGGTGACCCAAAGGTGTCTCTGTGGTTGGTATTGGGTAATGCTGCCCTCCATTCCCTCACCCCGATCCGCACATGTGCCCAGCCAGTTACGTACAAGCCTCACTCATTGTCCTGGCGGTCATGCGCTGCCACGGCCTGAAGGGTGTGGGCGCGCGCGCGGTGGCATGCCGCCGCTCCTCACCGACCCGCAAGTCAATTCGGTCGCGGCTTATGTCTGGTCGCTGAATCATCCAGTGAAGTAAACCAGCGCGACGCCCCAGACAAAAAACGCCCGGCCTGAATCTCTCAGGTCGGGCGGTCTGTTTGCGCCGTACGTTGCGCCGTGCGCCCGCTCAGGGCCGAATGCCGCGTCCCGCCGCATCGGCTGCGCCGAAACTGGCAATGAGTTTCCGCAAGTCAATCGCGTTCACTCGCTCCGCCCGCATTGGCGACGACGTCGCCGTGGCATTCAGTCCGAGAATTCGACCGGTGGCATCGACGCGCATGTAGAGCGGCCCTTGCGCACTGACAACCCGCGCTGAGTCGGCTGCGTAAAAGCGTACCTGAATGGGATCGGGCAATAATTGCGCGTTCAGCGGCAACCCGGCAAACGAGGTACTGTCAGCCTTGAATGTGCGAAGCCGGTGAAAGGCCACTTCAAACATGACCAGCGAAGTACCGAGTAACGGGTACGGCGCGGTAACGGCAAACTTTCGCGTAATCGCACTGTCGCGCTGAATAACTATGGTCGCCTCCTTCTCACCAACCGTCAGCACGACCGATCTTGGGCCGTTGGGAATGGGCTTGCCGTCGGCCCGCTGCTGCGTGAGTTCAAGACGGTTGGGCATGTTGTTCACGTCAAAGTGCATGACGTAGTGGTTGACGACCGTTCCCCCGGGTCGCGAAACGTAGTCGCCGATAAGGACATTGCCGGCGCGCGTGAATTGTTCCACCGCAATCGTGTCGTTACCCACCATGGTGATGAAGGCGCCAGACGTGGCCGTTTGCGCGTGCGCAACGCGTGAGGGAGCGACAGCCGCCACTACAGCCAACAGCGTCAACGTCGCGCGAATGTGTTTCTGCATGATGGGCGTTTTACCGGGGTATCTGTCCAAAGACATAACTGGCCTTCGCGAAGCATCCGTCACTCACGCGGCGAAGCCGCTCGAAGGCATGGGCGGGATCTTCAAGTATTGTGCCTGTGCTGCCGACTAAAACGCTAGCCGGCTGCGGGTGGTTGGCGAAACGTGAATGCGCGGGTGGGGGGCTCCCTACCGCAGTTGGGACGGAATAAGGGGCTCCATGTAATCGTCGAGCCAGATAACGGCTCATCACTTTGGCGCAATTCAGGTGTTTCGCCACCGGCCCGTGCGTCGTCTACACTGGATAGCTGGAATAGGTCACTCGGAGGTTGGAGATGGGAGAGGCGGTAGCGTATGCCAGGTCGCTGGCGAAGCTGCTGGAGGCGCTGAAATCAACCGCACCGGATACTTCGCTCAAAACGGAGTTGGTGCGCGTGCGCAGCTATGCCCGCTCGCAAGCACTGGAGCTTGAGCTCCGGGAAGACGGCACGCTACTGCTCGAAGGGGCTCCCACCGATTCGATGATGTGGGAGCTGCGCACAATCGTTGAGGCAATGCGCGTCCATGACATCGCGCGTATTACCGTCCTCGAAGACGCCGTTCCCAAAGCGCTGCTTCAGCTCGCCGTGCTGCTGGCGAAGCCGGCTCCGATCTCGGAGAATGATCCGACCGTTTTCGACGAAGCCCGGGAGCTCGCGCTTTGGTCGGTGCGCCTGGTGCAGACGCATAAGGCGGACGGGGAAAGTGCGCAGTCGGCTCAGGCGGCCGTGTACAACGCGCTCCCCCCCAATGAAATTGCCCCCCGCGCGGAAGAAGTCGCAACGAACATCGCGATTGCTACCGCGGCCGGTGAAGCGGAAGAAGTGCTGATTGGGCTGAGTTTGCTCTACGTCGCGGAGGTCGGTGCGCCCGATGCCGTCCGGAAGGCACAGTGGACAGGGGCTTTTGACAAGGCGGCAACGCCGGCGGCTCTGCAGCTCGCCGCCAGTTTGCTGCCGGACGCTGGCTCGGAAAGTGGCGTGCTGCGCGCGCTGCTCAAGCGGGCAGGGGATGCCGGTGCCGAGGTACTCATTGCCCTGATGCCAAACGCCAGTAGCCTGACTCGACGTCGGGTATACTTTGACGCGATTGTTGAGCTGCGGAAAGGCGTGCCCCAATTGATCGATGCCCTGGGGGCAACCCAGTGGTACGTCGTGCGAAATGCTGCCCTGCTGTTGGGGGAAATGAAGGCGCTGGAGGCCGAACAGGCGTTGGGCCGGTTGCTGAGACATCACGACGAACGCGTGCGCATTGCCGTCATTTGCGGGCTGGGGCAGATGGACCGCCCGTCCTCCCGCCTGTTAGTCCAATCCGGCATTGCGGATGCGTCACCCGAGGTGCGCCGACGCGCCATCGGTGGTTTCGGGCAGGAAAAGGGGGCCCCCGTCAGCGCAACACCCTTGCTGCGCGCACTGGCGGTCGAAAAGAACCCCGAAGTTGAGGTCGAAATTCTCTACGCGCTGGGCCGAGTTGCGTCTGCCGATGCAGTGCAGAAACTCATTCGGCTATGTTCACAGAGTGGTGCGGCCGATAAACCGGCCAGTTACCGCATTGCGGCCATCGAAGGGCTCACCGTAGCACGCAGGTCGGCGGCTTTGCCGATTCTCAAGTCTATGTTGACCGATTCCGAGTCCACGGTGCGCGCCACGGCTCGCAACCTCATTGAATCCGTCAACGCCATGGCCAGCTCGCGCTGAGCGGCCCGCTGACGGTTCGCTACTCGCGTCCCATCAGCCTGCATGCCGTCCCCTCGTACCGAACAAGCTATTGCCCGCCTGGCCGACCTCACGCCCCGGCAGATTGTCGCGGAACTGGACCGCTACATCGTCGGCCAGGGCGACGCCAAAAAAGCGGTCGCCATTGCGCTCCGAAATCGGTGGCGGCGGCAACGCGCGCCCGAGAATATTCGCGACGAAATTTCACCAAACAACATCATCCTGATTGGTCCGACCGGCGTCGGCAAAACAGAAATTGCGCGCCGACTTGCCAAACTGGCGGCCGCACCCTTTGTGAAAGTCGAAGCGTCGAAATTCACGGAAGTGGGATACGTTGGGCGTGACGTCGAGTCGATGGTTCGGGACCTCGTCGAGAGCGCGATCGATATGGTGCGCACCGAGCGCGAGTCGGAAGTGGAAGACCTTGCCAGCGAAAAGGTCGATGAACGTCTGCTCGATTTGCTGCTGCCTCCCATTCCGGCAACGCCCAGTGCGAGTGCCATGCCAGCGCCTGCGGCACCGGTGCCCGGGTTAACGCTGATGTCCGATGACGCGCTACCCAGGCCAAACGCCTCGCTGGGCGACGCCAGCGCCTTGGGGAGCGCCGCCAACCCGGCCGATGCGGCCGCGCAGGAACGGCACAAACGCACCCGCGACAAACTCAAGGCGCTGTTGCTGGACGGACAGTTGGATCAGCGTGAGGTGGAAATAGAAGTCACGCAATCGAATCCCGGCATGCCTGGTTCCATGACGCCGCAAGGTGCGCCCGAAGGCATGGAGAGTTTTAGCGACTGGTTCAAGGACATGATGCCGAAGCGCACGAAAAAGCGCTCGGTGAAGGTCGCGGACGCGCGTCGCATTCTCATGGACGAAGAATTGGACAAACTCATCGACCTGGACGATGTCACGAGCGACGCCCTCGAACGCGTCGAACGACTCGGCATCATTTTTCTGGATGAAATTGACAAGATCGCAGGAGAGCGCGGACCGCATGGCGGACCGGATGTATCGCGGGAAGGAGTGCAGCGCGATCTGCTGCCAATCGTCGAGGGTTCCAACGTCCAAACGCGGTACGGCATGGTGAAGACGGACCACATTCTGTTCATCGCGGCTGGCGCATTTCACGTGTCCAAACCCAGCGATCTGATTCCGGAATTGCAAGGGCGGTTTCCTATTCGCGTCGAGCTCAAGCCGCTCACCGAGCAGGACTTTGTGCGCATCATGACCGAACCCGAAAATGCGCTCACCAAGCAGTACGCGGCGCTGATGCAATCGGACGGCGCAACCCTCACATTTCAACCGGACGGCATCACGGAAATTGCGCGCTTTGCGACGCTGGTGAACACCAGCATGGAAAACATCGGCGCGCGCCGTTTGCACACGGTCATGACCACCTTGCTTGAGGAGTTCCTGTACGAACTTCCCGATCGTGGTAGTGATCCAATCACGGTCACCGGTGAACTCGTTCGCGAGCGACTCAAAGCCATCGTCGACGACGAAGATCTCAAGCGCTACATTCTGTAGTTCACTTTTCGGTCCACTCGTCTCCGCTCCGCCATCATGCCCGACGCTCCCCACCGCGACTTTCTGAATATCGCCGACTTCAGTGCGGCCGAAACACGCGCCCTGTTTGTGCTGGCCGAGCGTATGCGCGCGCGCGCGTACGACCGCCGCCCATTAGCTGGCAAGGCGCTCGCGATGATTTTCATGAAGGCATCAACGCGCACGCGTGTGTCCTTCGAAGTGGGCGCGACCCAGTTGGGAGGCACCGCACATTTCCTCTCCCCGCGCGACGTGCAGATTGGCCGCGGCGAACCCGTGCCCGACACGGCCCGCGTGTTGTCGCGGTACGTGCATGGCATCATGATTCGCACCTTTGCGCACGCCGAAGCGGAGACGCTGGCGCAATTCTCCGGAGTACCGGTCATCAACGGGCTCACCGACTTGTCGCACCCGTGTCAGGTCCTGGCCGACCTGTTGACCGTCCGCCAACATCTGGGCACACACGAAGGCAAAACGGTCGCCTGGATTGGTGATGGCAACAATATGGCAAACTCGTGGATTGAGGCCGCGGCACACCTCGGGTTCTCACTGCGCCTCGCATGTCCGCAGGGCTACGACCCCGACCCGTCCTTCATGGCGCTCGCCGAAAGACTTGGCGCCGACGTGACGCTCTCCCGCAACGCCGCCCAGGCCGCGAGCCACGCGCACGTGGTCACGACTGACGTGTGGGCGTCAATGGGGCAGGAGGAAGAGCAGATGACGCGCGCGTTGGCGTTCGCCAATTTCCAGGTGAACGCCGCGCTGATGAAACACGCACGACGTGACGCCATTTTTCTGCACTGCCTGCCAGCGCATCGCGGTGAGGAAGTAACGGCCGACGTCATTGACGGCCCGCAAAGCGCCGTGTGGGACGAGGCCGAAAACCGGCTGCACATGCAGAAAGCCATTATGGCCGTGTTAATGGGCGGTGAACCGCTGGCGGGCAACTGATGCCCGGCGCTGCCAAAAAAGCGTCGGCGGCAACGACCAATCCGAAGTTGCCGCTGAAGGGTCGCGTCGCGCCCGATTTCATCCTGCAGACCGACGACGACGTGCCGCTCAAATTGTCGTCGTTGCGCGGCCATGTGGTCGTGTTGTTCTTTTACCCCAAGGACGATACGCCGACGTGTACGGAAGAGGCGTGCGAGCTACGCGATGCGTTCCCCCAATTCGAAAACGTACATGCGATCGTCCTCGGCATCAGCCCGGATACGGTGCGGAAACACGGGAAGTTCCGGAAAAAATTTGCCTTGCCGTACCATCTGTTGGCCGACACCGAACACGCCGTCGCGGAGCAGTACGGCGTATGGGCCGAAAAAACGTTCTGGGGGCGCAAATATATGGGCGTGTTGCGCACCACCTTCGTCGTTGACGAACACGGCAAAATTGCGCACGTGTTCGACAACGTGAAGGCCCGAGGGCACGCCGCAGAGTTGCTCACGGCAGTAACGGCCCTGCAGCACCGCAAGCGGAAACACGAATAACGGTCAATTGGGCGCCGTCTTTGGCGCTGGCTCCTTGTCCCAGACAAACCGCTTCAGGAACGCGGTCATCTGGTTGAACGTGTCAATCCAGTTCTTGTGGATCATCGATTCGTGCAGGTCATCCGGCACGATGATGGTTTCGTGATACACCCCCCGCGCCCGCAGCAACTGCACCAACCCTACGGTTTGTGCGAAATCCACATTGCGGTCGTCGTCGCCATGCACGAGTAGCACCGGCGACTTCCAGCCGTCAATGGCGCCAACCGCCGATGACTTGAACGCGACCGCGGCCGTATCGAGGTTGTTGCTGTACAGATGAACGCCAGCCAGATCGACGCCAGCCACGAAGATGTCCGAATTGCGTGCCAGCGCCTCGGCCGTCAACAGCCCGCCGTACGACAACCCCCAGATACCAATGCGCTGGTTGTCCACATCGGCGCGATTCTGCAGGAACTTTGCGCCCGCCAGTACATCCTGATATTCCGAGTTGCCCGACGAGTTCGTGTTGGGAGCACCGCGGAAGCTGCGACCATATCCAATCCCGCCGCGATAGTTGATGGACAGCACAACGTAGCCCTGGTCGGCCAGAAACTGATTGTACGCGTACGACCAGTGGTAGAACTGCATGTAGTGATAGCCCGGTAACATCTGACGTGCCGGACCACCGTGCACAAAAATCAACGCCGGGCGTTTCTCACCGGCCTTCATGTCTTTCGGCAGGAACAACTGATTGTGAATGTCCAGGCCGTCCGCCGCCTTCGTCATCACAATTTGCGGCATCACGTGCGCGGCCGTTGGAAAGTCCCGGCCGAGTTTCGGGAAAATCACCTTCGGTTCAGACCCTTCAATCGGCACAATACCAATGGACGCCGGCGTTCTTTCGTCCATATAAATGACGGCCAGGTTTTTCCCCGAACCCATCGGTTGGGGAGAGGTCTCAATACCGTTGCCCATAGAAATACGGCGGGGAGTGCCGCCCGTCGTGGGCACCGCATAAATGTGCCGGCGCTCGATGTCGTCCGAGTTGGTGCAGTAGAAGAACGTCCGGCCATCGCTGGAGAGCGCGACGGACGTGTTGTCTTCGATGATGCCATTGGTCGTGGTCAGCCGAATGGGGGTGCCGCCATCAACGCTCAACGAATACCAGCGCTCCCATTCGTCGCGTGGCACCGTGACCGGAAACACGACTTCGTTATTTGCCCAGCGCATGTTGTTGAACGACGTGAACAGGGTATCACGGGGGGCGTTGCGCCACACCTCCTTCGCCATACCCGTCGTCGCGTCCGCGACCATCAGCAGCAGATTGTGTCCGCCCGAAAAGGCGGACGAATAAAATCCCGGCGACGAACGCAGCGCGCTCCGACCGGGCGTGTCCGGATTGGCGGCTCCAGCGCCACCTCGCCCGCCGCCACCGGCACCGCGTCCGCCTCCACCGCCACCACACCCCGCGTTGTAAAGGGGCACACCCGCCGCCGCTGCTGCCGCGGCAGCCGTTGCGTTCACGACCGCGCCAGCCGGACTGCCAATACCGCCTTGGCCCGCCTGCGCCTGCAGCCCGAACGGAGTGCCCGGCCGCCGCGAAAACGCAATCCGCTTGCTGTCCGGCGACCAGGTCGGTGTGCCATCACAGTCGACACTGGGCGCCATGTATTTCACTGTGCGCGTCGGCATGTCGTACACGGCAATAAACGCGTGATTCTCCCGGCTGCTCACAAACGCAATTTTCGACCCATCGGGTGACCACATGGGTGACGCGCTGCGCCCCCATGCTCTGATGAACGGAATGCCCCCGGTATCCATCGAAGTCGTGCCAGCGCCCCGCGTGACACGCGCCCGATAGATCTCGTTGTTCTTCATGTACAACACCCACTTTCCGTCAGGCGACAGCATGGGCGCTGAACCCACGGCCACACGCCACGCGGCGCCTCCACTCGCACGCACGGCCCAGATGGCACGCTCGGCTCCGTTGGGATCCTGGTTGGGATTCGCCACCCACCCAAACCGATTCGGTGCCGACCCGCGCACGAATACGATGATTGACCCGTCGTCGGACAGTTCGACATCCGACAGGTCGGTGCCATCATCCTGCATGAAGTTGGTCAGTCGCACCGGCGTGAATGTCGGAGCGGCGGCAGTATAGACGTTCCGCATGCCCCGGTCATAGGTCATCCACGCCACGCGATCCGCCTTCTTTGCTGACGCCAGCATCAATGGCGACGCGGGCGCGAACCATTGTTCAAACGGGGCTTTGGTCTGGGCGGGCAGCGTCCCAACGGCCAGTGAGCTGAGCAGCCATATCGTGAGGCCAGAGCGCCACATCAGTGGGGCGACGCGCGACGTCGCCGGGCGGCGCGCCATATTGATGCGGCGAGGCCCTCGAGAGGCGGCGCCGGTGTGTGGGGTTTTGCGAAACATGAGTGACCTGGGGGCGATGGTGAATCACAGGCGGACCACAGAAGCATCAGCCCATTTCCCGAATGGTGCAAGGAAGAAGTTTCGGGAATAGATTCCGTCGCAGCGCGGTCCGCACCATCATGACGATTTCCCACTCACCCGCCCCCGAGAATCCACTGGACGCCGCCGAGGCGCGTTTTCACGCCTTGGTGCTGCCGCATTTGGATCGGATGTTGGGGTTTGCCAAGCGACGCACCCCGTCCATTAACGACGCCGAGGATGCGGTGCAGGACGCCTGTATTCGCGCATGGACTGCGTTCGGTGACCTGCGGGAAGACACGAAGACGCGAGCCTGGCTCTATCGCATTCTGCGCGGAGTGCTAAGCGACGCCGGCGACAAACTCGCTCGGCGCACCGCGCTGGTGTCCATGACCCGTCTGGACGACGTACACGAAGATCTCATGGCCAGCGGCGAGGACGGCGTGTTTGCCGAAGTGGCGGCACGCATCGACGGCGAACAGCTGCAGGAGGCCCTGAGTCTCATACCGCACGATTTTGCCGTGGCCGTCGAATTGCATGACATTGACGGATTCAAGTATCACGAAATTGCCGGGATTGTGGACGTCCCGTTGGGCACCGTCATGAGTCGCATTGCACGCGGGCGCCGGCTGCTCGCTGCAACCATCGCATCCAATCGCAAAGTGTGGGCGTTGGGTGTGAATGCGGCGGCCAAACAAACAATCCAATTCGGCAACCGAGGCCCGTCATGAGGGACATTCTCGCGCATTTGGATGATGTCGATGTTTCGCAGGACGTTGCAACACGCGCAGCGCAGCACGAACTGCTGGCTTCGTTCCTCGGCGCCTATGCCGATGGAGAATTACCGGCAGAAACGCAGTCGCAAATTGACGCGCACCTCACGGGCTGCGCGCGTTGCCGCCGCGAGGTAGAGGTACATCGCGCGCTGCGTGACCGTCTTGGCAAGGAACCAGTGCCGGCAGCGACGGCTGCGCTGCGAAAGCGTATTGCCGTTGGCATGCAGTCAGCAACGCCGCCCGACTTTGCAACACCCGAAATCGCCGCCGACCCACGCCTGGATAACCGGCGCACGCTGCGTCGGTGGATGGCCCTCGGGTTGGCGATTCCCGTGGTCATGGTGACCTTGTTGGTCGCGCAATCACTGAACACCAGAAGTGCAACGCAGAGTGCGGCCGGCCTGACGCAGGCGCGCGGCGCGCCGCTGCTAAGCAATGTGTTGGCCGACTATCGTCGCGTAAATGCGGGTGACCTTCCCGGACGCCAACGTGATCTTGATGCGGTGCGCGCGGCCGTACCATTCACCTTCCAACCGCTCAGCAATCCTTCATTGCGGCTGGTCAACGCATGGACGACCAGTTTGTCGGGCGAACCAGCGGCGGTGCTGGCGTATCGGTGGAACGATCGCATGGTGTACCAGTATTTCGTGAGCGAGGCGTTGCTCTTCCAGTCGCCCGAAGTGCGAGCGTCCATCGCCTTGCAGCAGGCGATTTTTCACAAGGACGGCGGGCAAAGTGTACTGCTGTGGGCGGGCCCGGAATACGGCACGGTGCTGGTGGGGGAATTCCAGCCGGAAGAACTCGCTGTGCTTCGCGCAACCAGCAAGGATCGCTGATTGCACCGGGTGTGGTGCCCCGCCGCGTGGCCAGGCGTCGCCGGGGTAATGCTCGGCATGATGGTCGGTGCGTCGTTGCTCGGGGCACAGACACGACCTGATTCGGCCAGGCGCGACAGCACTGCAGTCCGTGACACGTTGGCGGCCAGGCTCACGCAACTGGAGAACGATTTGGCGCTGTTGCGCCGACAGGTATCCGACGAAGTGCGCAGCAGTACCCGCACGCGCTCTCGCGTCGGCGTGACGGTGTTCGCGCGCATCCAACTCAACGCGTTTGCGAATGACAAACGCATCAACAACGTGGACGTCCCGCAACTGGTGTTGGCCCCCCTCTCGTCGACCAGCGCGCAGGGAACGCCGGGTACGCAAACCTTTGGCATGTCCGTGCGACAGTCCCGAATTGGGGCCGCAGTTGGGGTCGACAGTGTATGGGGCGCGCGCTTTGAAGGCGATGTCGATCTCGATTTTTTCGGGGGCACCAGCAGTGGGCCCGGGGATCGCCGCTTGTTTCCCGAACCGCGGTTACGCACGGCGCGGGCGCAACTGCATTGGAAGCGCACGTCGCTGCTTGTTGGATCAGAGACGCCGCTCGTGTCCGATCTCAACCCCATCAGCCTGGCGTCGGTCGGACTCCCTGGTTTCGTGGCAGCGGGAAATCTCTGGAATTGGCTGCCGCAAATTCGGCTCACCCGCGAGATCATCGGATCGCCCACCTCGTCGCTGCCGGTGCGCATTGCCATTCAGGCGGCCGCCCTCGCGCCCTTCTCCAATGTGCAACACGGTGGGGAAACAGACGCGGTTGATGCCGGCGAACGATCGGGTCGTCCATATCTGCAAAGTCGCGTTCGCGCGCGTTGGGGCGCTGACCACGATGGCGAACTGAGTGACGGCGAGATGTTGAGCCGCGGTGGCGAAATTGGTGTGAGCACCCACTACGGATGGTTGCGCGCAACCGGCCCGTCGTTGCAATCAAGCAAGGCGATTGCCGCCGATGCGCACATCGCCCTCCCGGGCAACCTTGAATTGCGGGCTGAATTCTATCGTGGCCAGCTGTTGCGAGGGCTCGGTGGGGGGGCCATTGGGCAAAATTTCGGACGGGCCAATGATAGCGGCACCGTCGGGCCAATTCTGCGCGACATTGCGGGATGGGTACAGCTCAACGCCCAGCTCAGTCCTATACTGATTGCGGGTGGCGGCTGCGGTATTGACGCAGTGAATCTGAAAGATCGACCGGTACGGCAGCGCAACAGCGTGTGTTCGGTGCACGCGTTGTTACGGCCCAGCCAACCACTGTTCGTGTCTTTCGAAGTGCGCGGACTGCAAACGCGCTATGCGGAGCGGAACTACCGCGGCGCGCACTTCAATTTAGCCTTCGGGTTCGAATTATGAGGGGCCCCTTCGGCCGGTGGAGTGCCCGCGCGGCGCGAAGCTGCACGTTCCCAATGGTGCGCGCGGCGGCCGTGCTCATGCTCGTCGCAATCCCGATGGGCACGCAACGCACCGCACACGCACAGTCAGCGGTGAGCGGTCAGATTACGCTGCTTGAATCGGGAAAGAAAGGCCGCAACGACCTGGCCACCGCCATTGTCTGGCTCGCGCCTGTTGGATTCACCGACGCACGGTTCGATTCCATTCCGCGTCGTGCGACCGTTGCCATGCGCACCCGTGAGTTTCTCCCGCACGTCAGTATTGTTGCCGCCGGTGGTTCGGTGGAGTTTCCGAATCAGGATCCGTTCAGTCACAACGTGTTCTCCAACTCCGAACTTGGCCGCTTCGACCTTGGCCTGTACCGGCGGCGTGACACCAGAAGCGCGACGGTGGCCAAGCCCGGTGTCTACGCAGTGTATTGCAACATTCACTCGAAAATGTCGACGTTTGTCATCGCCGTGCCGGGCAGACATGTCGCGCGCGTCGACAACAAGGGTGCTTTTGTGCTGCGCAACGTGCCATCCGGGACGTACGAACTGCACGCATGGCACGAACGCGCGTCCGAAATGCAAACCCGGATAGTCGTCGGTGCCGGTGACGCCAGTGTGATGGTGTCGCTGGACGCACGCGGGTTTGTGCCTGGGCCGCACTTGAACAAGTTTGGGCAGGCCTATGCCGTGACACGCGCCGACCGGTACGAATAGAATGAACGCGCGGCCGCACACCGTTGGCGTGTCACTCAGGCTGACGCTGGGTGCTGCCATTGGGACCGCTGTCATTGTCCTGGTGGTAGCGGCAGCCGTGCTCAGTGTGGTGGCCTCCACCGCCAACCGCGCAGCGCATGATACGGCCGCGAGCAATCTCAACCAATCGGCCGACCTGGTCGCGCAATTCCTGTCAGGGCGGGAACGCACGCTCAAGGGCGGCGCACGCGTGTTCGTCCAGTATTCGCCTTTCCGCGCCACCATTTCCGGCGGGCCGCGCGAGGACGTGCTCGATCAGGCTATTGGTGCCGTCGATCAGATTGCCGCCGATTGGGTGTTCATCACCGACAAAAATGGAGTGATGATTGCAAAGAGTGATGAACCAACCGTCTCGGGGCAGGCCATGGGGCAGGTTCCGCTCGTGGCCGGCGCGTTGGGCGGAAACGAGCAGAGCGGGTTTGGTGCGTCGGGCGATACCATGTTGTTCCAGGCAGTGGCGCTGCCAGTGACGGTCGACCTGGGCGCGCCCGCTGGCGTACTCGTTGCGACGCTGGTCATAGACTCGACGTTCTTGCACAACGTAAAGACCGCGACGTCCAGCGATTTGCTGTTCTATACACGCGACCGGGAGGGGCGTGAACATCCCGCGGCCTCAACGGTCCCGGGTTCTGCCAGAGAACTGTCTGCGTTCCTGGCGGCGCGCGCGTTGTCGGGTGAAAAATCGGCGCACGAAGCCTCGCTGGGAAACGAGCGCTACATGTGGATGGGGACATCCCTGTTCACCGCGGGAGGCGAGGTGGTCGGTGGTTTCCTCGTCATGCGGGCTCAAAACAATTCCGCCACGGCCTTTGCTGCACTCAAAGCCCCCATTGCCATTGCCCTCGTTGTTGGCGCGTTGCTGGTTGTGATCGTTTCGGTCGTGGTCTCACGCTTCGTCGCCCAACCGCTGCGGCACCTTACCTCAGAATTGTCCGGGGTTGCGGATGGCGCCGTTGCCGCGCGTTCACTGCACGCTGACAGCTCGACCGGGGTTCGCGAGCTCACCGAATTGTCAGGCGCGTTCACAGACCTGCGAAACGATTTGCGAGATAAGGAGGCGCTTATCGCGGCGTCACAAATTGGTTCGGCGCGCTCGGTGCCGGCTGTCGAGCGCGACACTTCAGGGCGAAGCGTGCGCTCCGCGCGGGCAACGCTGCGCAACGTCACGCCCGGCACTGCAGCGGTCGCCCACCAAATCCATCGGCCGGGGCTTGTGTTCGATCCCGGGGCCATCCTCGCGAATCGATATCTTGTACAGGCGGAAGTGGGTCGGGGTGGGCTCGGCATCGTGTATCGCGCGCTTGATCGCGTGATCGGCGCGGTGGTGGCCATCAAGGTGCTGCGACCCGAACTGGCGGTAATCGACGGTGGAGGGTTTGAGCAACTCAAGCATGAATTGCGCATCACCCGGCGGCTATCGCATCGCAACATCGTCCGTACGCACGACATTGGAGAAACGGACGAAGCGCCATTTTTGACAATGGAGTACGTGGAAGGCGCGTCACTCGCGGCCATCATAAAATCCCGTGGACCGTTCTCGAACGCAGCGACGCTGGCCATGGCAAGGCAATTGCTGCGGGCGTTATCCGTCGCCCATCACCTTGGTGTCGTCCACGGAGATCTCAAGCCGGAGAATTTGCTCGTCAATGCCCGTGGAATCCTGAAGGTGACTGATTTTGGCCTCGCACGCGTAATACGCAGAACAAGAGGGTCACACCAGAAGTCCGAGGCTGGCGGTGCGTCAAGCGGCCGTGCCGGGCGGTTGACAGGGGCGCTCATCGGTACACCGGAATACATGTCGCCCGAGCAGTTGATCGGTGAGCCAGCCAGCTTCAAGAGTGATCTTTATGCCACAGGCGTGGTGTTGAACGAATGTGTCACGGGTCGCACGCCCTATCAGGCAGACACACCCATGGAATTTGTCGCACGCAAGTTGGGCGCGGAGCGTGATGTCACCGCTGATGCCGGCGTCGGTCTGCACACCCGACCCCCCGAGGCCGGTCAGACGGATCTGGTCGCACTGATCGAGCGTTTGATGAATCCCCGTCCGGAATTGCGGCCTGCATCGGCCAATGAGGCATACTCGCGTTTCGCGCACTTGCGGTAGTTCGGACAGACGGGAATACTTTCGCGACCCGTAGCGTCAGTGATGCTAGGACGTGCATCCTCATCGCCACGACATCGCCACGACATGCCACCATCGCTGCCAATGCTCTCAGACGTCACGTCGCCGGGTGCCAAGACGGCATCGCCTTCCGAAGTCAGCCGCCGGAGTTTTCTAAGCGTTTCCGGGACAACGGTACTGAGTTGCCTCCTCGCGCAAGCTTGTGGGGACGCCACAACCGGACCAGGAAACGGAGTGGTCGAACCACCCCCTGCCGGGAGTACGTCGTTTATCAACGGGGTCGTGACGCTGCAGCTTGCGCTCATTCCTGCGCTGACCGCCACGAACGGCCATCAGGTACTCGCGCTAACGGACGGGAATCGCCGAGCCGACCTGGTCATACTGAACACAGGTGCGACGTTTCGTGCCTTCACCAGCATCTGCACGCACGAAGGCTGCATCGTCAGCGGGTATTCAAATCGACGCATGGTTTGCCCCTGTCACGGCTCGGAATTCAATCAGAATGGGCAGCCCGTCGCGGGCCCTGCACCGAGTGCCTTGCGTGAGTTTGCGGTCACGAGCAACTCGACTGCCGGCACACTCACCGTCACCGTTTGAGAGCAACCATGAAACTCCGCGAATTGTTGTTTGTTGCGGCCTTTGTTGGGCTGGGCGCCCTCGCCCCGGCGCAGGCCGCACCCATGCTGCCGGCCGCGCCACTTGTTTCATCGGTTGCGCCATCCACCGTCGATAGCACTGACGATCAAGCTCTTCGCGAAGTGAGCGCCGATTCCACACGCACCCTATTGATCTCGGCCATGCCGGCAGGCGTTACACACGACGATGTCTGGCGTCAGGCATCGCTGGCGCGACTGGAGGTGGGCGATACGGTGCCGCGACGTCGCGCGGTCGCCTTCAGCGACTGGTATTCACGACGCCTCACCGTCCACCGGTACGGCAGTTACGCCATGCTGCCGCTATTCGTGACGCAGTTCGTGTTGGGAAACAAACTCATCAATCAAAAAGAAGATCTGTTCGCGAACCGACGCACTATTCCGGTCGACGAAGGGTTGCGTACCACCCACGCGGTCGTCGCCGGCGCGGTGGGTGCGTTATTCGTCGTCAATACGACCACAGGGCTTTGGAATTTCATCGAGTCGCGACACACGGACGCAGGGCGCACCCGCCGCACCATTCACGCACTCACCATGCTGGCTGCGGACGCAGGATTTGCCTACACCGGGTATCTGGGGTCAAAGGCGACCGATCGCGGACCGCCGCAGGGGCGACAGCACCGCAACGTGGCGCTGACGTCATTTGGCATTTCCACTGCGGGCGCAGCCCTCATGTGGTTTGGGCAGCGCGACTAAACGCGCCTGTTGACACAATGCTTCTGCAACAAACAGACGCGTCGCCGCTCGTTGCCTCCATTGCGCGTGCCGTCGAACCTTGGCAATCGCTCTACTCCGATCACGCGTCGATTTCCACGTTTGTGCTGTTCGTGCATCTCGCCGCGTTGGTAGGGTCGGCCGGACTGGCCGTTGCCAACGACCGCGCCATCGTCGCAACAGCTACCAGTGACGGCGACGAACGGGTGCAGAAGCTCGCCCTACTGGCGCGTAGTCATCGCTCCGTTATAACCGCACTCACCGTTTCGTTTGCCAGCGGGTTGCTGCTGCTGTTCGCTGATTTTGAGGCCTTCATGGGCATGCCGGCATTCTGGGTGAAGATGCTTCTCATCGGGCTGCTTCTTGGCAACGCGACGCTCATGCGGCGGGGTGAAGCGCAGCTGCAGTCGAACGCGATTGGCCCGATGGGCAGCAATTCAATGCAGAGCAACAAGTTGTGGGCGGGGCTTCGTCGCCACGCCTGGACCAGCCTCACACTGTGGTTTGCAATCGTGCTGGCCGGTACGACCATGACATCCAGTTAATCCAGAGCCATTCGTCGTCCCTCCCAAATCCCGGAGCTCCAATGCGGCGCACCAGAAAGTCCCTGACGCTGTTCGTGATGGTGTGTATTGCGACGACCTCCGTGTTCATGGCGTGCGGTGGTTCGGGAGACGGCGGCAGTGGACCATCGCAGGCCATAGCCACCATCACAGTGACCGCCGCGAGTCCCGATGTCATGCCGTCGCTGGGTGACACCAAGACGCTGACCGCCATCGCGAAGGATGGCAGCGGGGCAACGATCTCGTCGCCGACCCTCACGTGGACTTCCAGTGCGGCCAATGTTGCAACCGTCACGGCCAGCGGTACAACGGCAACGGTTGTTTCGGTCGGCAACGGCACCGCGACCATCACCGCCGCGAGCGGTTCGGCGCAGGGGTCTGTTTCGATCACGGTCACGCAGCGTGCGGCAACGGTGGCAGTCAGTGGTTTGCCGACGAACCTGGCACCTGGGGCGACGGCGCAAATCACGGGCGAGGCGCGCGATGCGCGAGGACGCGGGGTGGGTGGCATTACCGGTTACACGTTTGCCTCATCCGACCAGTCTGTGGCCGTCGTGAACGCCACCGGTTTCGTCACGGCGATTTCCCCAGGCAATGTACAAATCAGCGGCAACGTGACCGTTGCGGGGACACCAATCACCGGCAGCGCTGCCGTCGGGGTTTCGTTCGCGCGCTCGAATCCCGGCACCGGCGCAGTGAATGCGACCGATGCCAATCAGTTCATCCCCGCCAGTATCACCATTGCGCCGGGCGGTACTGTCACGTGGTCGTTTGCGTCGGTGCTGCACAATGCAGTGTTTGGAGGGAGCGCAGGCGCGCCGGGTAACATTGCGAATACCGCGTCAAGCCAGGTGTCCCGCCAATTTCCGACGGCCGGCACGTTTGCGTACGACTGCACGTTGCATCCGGGAATGCAAGGAACCGTCATCGTGCAGAACTCGGGCGCCGCGCCCGGTTTCATCGCCATCCTGAATGGAGCGAACGAGCGGCCCACTGCTGTCACCACCACTGGGGCAGGGGCGGCCGCATTTATCGTGAACGGCGCGACGGTGTCGTATACCGTCACGTTTTCTCGCTTGACCGGTCCGCCCAGCGGGGCGCACATTCATGGTCCGGGCAACGCCACGCAGGCTGTTGGCGTGCTGGTCGATTTTCCGACGGCCGGACAGACACTGAATAATGGTGTGCTTACCGGCACCTTTACCGTGAGCAGCATTCGAAACAGCGTGACACTCGATTCATTGCTGGTGCTCATGCGAAACGGCAACGCGTATGTGAATGTGCATACGACACAGTTTCCTGGGGGCGAAATTCGAGGGCAGTTGTCGGTGCCGCAGTAGCGCGAGCCAACCGTTCGCGGGATGGAAGCGCGCGCAGTACGCACACCATTGCGGCGGCCGCGCAGGCACGGTTTCGGTGCGACAGGCGGTGATTCGGTGACGGCCACTGCGTTCGGCCCACCAATCTTCCAGCATGCCTCCTTGCTCACCCAGCCCAGCTTAGTTATTGCTATGGCTATGCCTGCACTCGAAAAAATCTGGACGGCCGACGACTTGCAACAGATGCCCGACGACGGCCGCCGCTACGAGATTATCGACGGCGGACTGTTTGTGAGTCCGTCCCCGTCGTGGCGGCATCAAAAGGCAGTGCTCCGGCTGGCGATTCGTCCAACGAGCTATCTCGACCAACATCGGGTCGCGTGCGTTGGCCACGCTCCCGCTGACATCACGTTCTCCAACTTGCGGTTGGTTCAGCCAGACCTGTTCGTCGTACCACTGTCCAATGGACGCGGACCGGAAACCCTCAGTGACATCAAGCACCTGCTGCTCGCCGCAGAAGTGTTGTCGCCCAGCACCGCCCGCCTCGATCGCGTAGACAAGCGTCGGTTGTATCGCGATCTACAAGTGAACGAATACTGGATTGTCGACCTCGATTCCCGCACGTTCGAACGCACCACCCCCGACGAAACTCGGCCCGAAATTCTCGACGAATTCATGGAATGGCTGCCACCGGGCGCAACCGAATCACTGAACAGCAATCTGCGCGAATATTTCGCCGAGGTGCTGAACCACTGAGACAATCAGGGCGCCACAAGCGCGCCCCTTCGTTACGAGGGCCGCCGCCACATCACCAGTGTTGTCCCCTCAATACGCTCCAGTTTGAACTGCTGGCTCATTTCATTCAACGTATCAAACACGCCGGCCGCATGCTTGGGACCCGCGTAATCATGCCACAGCACCATCCCGCTCGGCTTCACAATGCGCATGGCCTTCGCTGAATCGCTCGCGACATATGAACGCGCGTGGGAGCCGTCAACAAACACGAGATCAGCCCACGACTCCCACGGCGACTCGTCAAAGTGCTTGCTGTCGCCGTACAACTGTTCAATGGCACCGGCTACCGCTGTACCGCTGTACAGGAACTCCGTGAAGTTCGACTCCTTGAGCGCAAAGCTGGTGTCTTCTTCCGAATCATCATGCGACTTGACATACGCCAACTGTTGTTCCGGCGCCAGCGTCAGCGTGACTACCTGTGCACCCGCCGGTGCATTGCGCGCCCACAGATACGCGGTTTTCCCCGTGCACGTGCCAAACTCAAACATATGCTGCGCCGTCTTGGCCAACACCGACAAGACCCACGCTTCCGCATCGCTCGTGCCACCGGGCACCACAATTGGTCCGCGTCCAACAAACGCCACCTCGGTTGCGAGCGACGGGCCAAATGGTCCCGCGACGAATGCAGGGTCCACCTCCGCCAGACGAATGGTGTCGATGGGCCATTTCCCAACAAGGGGCGCCTGCTTGCGTCGCGCGCGCTCGCCCAGGTAGCGAGAGGACACCAGGACCAGCATTGCCAGCAGTACTGCCGCAACCAACCATCCAGTCACAGGCAACTCCTTTCGAGTGAGCGTTCGGCGCAGGCCGCGCCCAAATGTCGCCTGCCGCTGTTCCCCGCGCCACGCATCAAGCGCTTCGAAACTCCGCTTGGCGCGTCCGGTGTTCCCCCTCCGCGGCTGGGCGGGCATTCGCGGGCTGCCACACTGGCATCCACCTGCCATTTCGGACATCTTTCCGTCCTGCAGCCTCTTCCCCGAATCAACTCCGCACCATGACTGCTGATACCACCGGCGCGCACGCCCTCAAGCGCACGTCCTTGCACGATACGCACGTCGCGCTCGGCGCCAAAATGGTCCCGTTCGCTGGTTACGAAATGCCCGTGCAGTACCCAACTGGCATTACGGCCGAGCACACGGCCGTTCGCACGGGTGCCGGCGTGTTCGATGTGAGTCACATGGGCGAGGTCATCGTGAGCGGTCCTGATGCGATTGCTTTCGTCCAATCGGTCACCAGCAATGATGTCGCCAAACTTGCGGTAAATCAGGTGCACTACAGCACGCTGTTGCGCGAAGATGGCACGATAGTCGATGATCTCCTCGTCTATCGATACGCCGAGCATCTCATGCTGGTGATCAACGCCAGCAACCGTGACAAGGATATCGCGCATTTGCGCGCGCATCACGGCACGTTCAACTGCACGATGCAAGATATTTCCGACGATACGGCGCTGCTGGCCATTCAAGGGCCCAACGCCGCGCGCCTCGTGCAGACGCTGGCAGACGTGCCGTTGGATGCGGTCAGGTACTATTGGTTTACCGAAGGGAATGTCGCCGGGGCGCATTGCACCATCTCGCGTACGGGGTATACCGGGGAAGACGGATTCGAGTTGTATTTTTCGGCCCAACACGCGGCCGCCGTCTGGAAGGCCTTGATGGATACCGGCGCCATCACACCGGCCGGTCTCGGTGCGCGCGATTCGCTGCGACTTGAAGCGGGGTTGTCGCTGTATGGCAACGAACTGGACGACCACACCACGCCAATCGAGGCCAGCTTGTCCTGGCTCGTGAAACTTGGCAAGCAGGGCGAATTCCTTGGCCGCGAACGCCTGGCGCAACAACATACGCACGGCACCGATCGCAAACTGGTGGGCTTCACCATCGATGAGCGTGCGCTGCCGCGTCACGGCTATCCAGTGTGGTACGGCGATGTCAACGTGGGCACGGTGGCGAGCGGCTGCATGAGCCCGACGTTGGGCGTCCCGATTGGCACCTGTTTCTTGCCCACGGCCGCAGCCGTTCCGGGAACGCGATTTGAAGTGGAAATTCGTGGCAAGCGCCTGCCGGCGCGCGTGGTCAGGCTTCCCTTCTACAAGCGCGCGCAGAGCACCTGATGGCGCGTGATTTGCGCGCGACCGATCGTCGTCGCGGCGGGGGCTCTGGAGCGTCAGCACAGAACACGCCGCCGCTGACCGTGGCCATTCTCATGACCGACGTCGAACCGGCGGTGCGTCTGAATGCGGCGCTTGAGCAAGCTGGTTTTGATACGGTGACCATTTCACCAATGGATGATGTGCGTGGTGCGCTGCGGCGCTCGCGCCCAGCGGTGTTGGTGTTGACCGGCGCGTTGTTGGATTCCATCAACGTGTCGTTGGTGCGTCAGCAATTGTGGGACGGGGTGCCGGTGTTTGGATTTACCGATGTCAGCGATGCTGCGGTGCAGGAGCGGCTGGTGGAGGCGGGGTACGCGGAAACATGGCCCAAGCCTGTAGTGATCGATGAAATTGTGGCCGCCGTTCGTCGACGCATTGAGCGTCGCCAGTTTGCGGACACGACCGGATTGGTGGGGGAGTCCGAAGCCATTCGGGAGTTGCTCGTCAAGGTCGAGCAGTTTGCGCCCGTGTCCAGCACGGTGCTCATTGAAGGGGAAAGTGGCACGGGCAAGGAGTTAGTCGCACGCGCCATTCACAGTCTCAGCCCGCGCCGCGCGAATCCGTTTATTGCGGTCAATGTCGGGGCGCTGCCGGAAACCTTGCTCGAAAGCGAATTGTTCGGGCACGAAAAGGGGGCGTTTACGGGGGCCGCCGAGCGTCGGCTGGGTCGCTTCGAACTCGCGGATACTGGTACGCTGTTCCTGGACGAAATTGGCGAGATCCCGCCCGCCACGCAGGTCAAACTCCTGCGCGTGCTGGAGGAGCGCGAGGTCACGCGCGTGGGCGGCAGTGTGTCCATTCCGTTAAACGTGCGGGTGGTGGCGGCCAGCAATCGTTCCCTGCGCGAACATGTGGAGGAGGGGGGCTTTCGCGCAGACTTGTTCTACCGCCTCAATGTGTTGCGCATTTATCTGCCGCCGCTGCGGGAACGAAAGAGCGATATCCCATTATTGGTACGCAAGTTTATTGCGGAGTTTTCCCGCGAGCATGACCGGCCGTTTGTGGGGTTGTCGGCGGATGCGCTGCAGTCGTTGGTGGAGTATCCGTGGCCGGGCAACGTGCGGGAGCTGCGAAATCTTATCGAGAGCATGGTGGTGCTGGCGCACGGGGCCGAAATCGAGGCGAACGATATTCCGCCGACCATTCGCGATCAGGCCCTTCGACGCTTGCCAGTGCCGGTTAGCTCGGTGATACGCGAGAGCGCGCGCGCTGAAGGGCGTGAACTGGAGTTCATCGTGCGCTCGCTGGTGGAGCTCAAGATGCAGGTGGAGGAGCTTCGCCGACGAATGGACGTCGAAACCCGGGAAGGCCGCGTCATGCCGCCAGGCTGGGTGGGAGAGGTGCACGCGGTGCCCAGCGGGCCGGAATTGTCAGAGGTTCGGCCGGGCGGGCATTCCGTGGGCAACTTTGTCCGCGGTATTGAGGCACCCGACATCGTCCCTCCGGTCAGCGGCGTGCAGCTCCAGCCGGGAATGACCATGGCCGAAATTGAGCGGCAAGCCATTCTGGGCCGGTTGCGGGACACCGGCGGCAATCGTCGCAAAGCAGCCGAGTTGCTGGGGATAGGCGAGCGGACTTTGTATCGAAAGATACGCGGCTATGAGGAAGCCTCCGGCATCACGTACGCCAGCGACACGGACGACTCCGGGTAACGAATTCGGGCTTGGGCGGGCGTATCGAAAAGTGTTGCGTAGATGAAACGGTGCACGGTGTTACAAATATGACACATATTCCGGTTACTTTCGTGTCATGTTCGCAGTACCTAGTTCCTTGTGCCGCAACGCTTTGGGAGATTTTTGTCTTGCTCACGGCTGGGCCCGTCGTCATATTACCCACGCCTTCGCATTTGATCGATCACACTGCTATGACGAGCCGTGTAAACCGGGCATGGTAGAACGTTCGGTCGGCAGGTGCATGTGTGTGTTGCCAGGGGCGCGTGAGTGGCGTGCCCCTTCGTGAGCTAACGTCGGAGACCATTCTGTCGATCCCAGCGAATTTAAGCATGTCGTCTTCTGCGTCATCGGGCTCAGGGGCCATCGCCGGCAGTGTATTGCCAATCCGGCGAGCCGAGGAGTTAATCGCAACCCTGCCGGGAGTACTGGCGGTGCGAATCGTTCCCAACGGAAACGGCGAGATTGACGAAATCCATGTAATGAGTACGGACGCCGTGACGGCCAAGCAGACAGTGCGCAACATTGAGAGCGCGCTCATGGCCCAACTCGGCTGGCGGGTCAATCACAAGAAAATTTCCATCGCGCAGAGTTTGGAACCGTCGCGAGCTGCCGATACTCAGACGCAGGAATCGTCCGGGCGGGGCTTGGTGGACAGAAACGAACCGCCACTACCGGTGGTCGAAAGCAAGAATCGTCGCGCGCTCATTTTTGATGATGTCGAGGTGCGGCGTTCGCGCGCGAAAGGGTTGAGCTGTCGGGTAACGCTGGTGCGCGATACGCAAACGTTTGTGGGCGAGGCCGAAGGGCAGGAGAGTGAGCGATCGCGCATCGAGCTGGCAGCGCGGGCCGCGGTGAGTGCGGTGCTCGATGCCACGCGAGACGTGTTGGGTGCCGATCGTGCGCTGTCACTTGAGGGCGCAAAGTTGATCGATGCGTTTGAGCGTGAGTTTGTCTTTGTCAGTTTGGCGGCGCGTTTCGGTCGGGACCGTTTGGTGTTGACGGGCAGTGCCGAGGTCAAGGACAGTGCCGAGACCAGTGCGGTGCTGGCGGTGTTGGATGCCACGAACCGTTGGATGCAAATCGACCAGTAGGGCGTGTCGCAGGAAACGCTGCGGTAACAGTATTGCACCGGAACTATCGGGAACGTTCTCGAGCATCGATATAGCAGGAAGGTCAAACCGAGTACTGCGTCCGCAGTGCCGGCGAACAAACTTTCTCGTCTTCTTTATAGACGAACAACAAAAAAACGTCCCCGTCATCCGGTAGAGAATTAGCGGAGAGGAGCGGGCAGGCCGAACAGGAGCTGAGCCAACCTGTACTGAGCACGTGAACCCGAGCGGGGAATCGTGACTTGCTTATTGGGAGGTGACGCAACATGGGATTTCTGGCCGGGCTCGTAGACGCCATTTTGTCAGTGCTGTTTGCTGACGCGCATCAGTGGTAGCCTAGGTGTCGGGGACGTTCGAAAACGCCAATGAATAGCCGACTCTCGAAATACGTTTTCACCGTTGCGATCGTCGCCGTTGCGACGCTCGTCACCTTGACGCGTGTGTCGCCAATCGTCGATCTCGGCTTGCTAAAAGGCGCAGCTGCCTTCGCTGCGATGGGCTTGATAGCGCAGTGGCTCACTTACTCCATGGCAACTGGTTCAGTGGGCTCAATCGGCTTTTTGCCTTTTCTGACCTGCATAGTCCTGTATCCGTCTTGGGTAAGTGTTTGCCTGATCGGTTGCGCAGTTCTGGTCAGCGAGCTGAAAGAGAGAAAGCCGAATATCAAGCGCGTTTTCAATGTTTCCCAGTATATCGTTGCATACGGCGCTGCCTGCGCAACTTATTTGTTGCTGGGTGGCGTGTCTCTGCAATTAAATATCGCCTTTGAACCGGTCCCGTTGGCCGGTGCGATTTCCGCGTTTTTCTTCTTTAACACGTGGCTGGTTGCGATCGTCGTGGGCCTTAGTACAGCTCGGCCCGCATTCGAAGTTTGGCGCCAGAATACAGGGGGCACTTTCTTATACGATGCCGTTACGATTCCGGTTGTATACTGGTGTGCTTGGCTCTTCAAAGAACTGGAGTGGGGCGGCTTCGCATTTGTTTTTGTAGCCATGGTCGGAGCCCGTCAGTTTTATCAGCAGAATCGACTACTAAGCATCGCCTACGAGCAAACTCTGGAAATACTCGTGGGGGCCGTAGAACTTCGCGATCCGTATACTTCTGGACATTCTCAGAGAGTCCGCAAATACTCTAAGATTATTGCGTCGGCGCTCGGACTTCCAAACAAGAAGATTGAGGAGGTCGGCGTTGCTGCCCTCTTACACGATGTGGGCAAGATCGATGGGATCTTCGTTCCAATTTTGCAGAAACCGGGTCGATTGACTCCGGAAGAGAGGGCGATCATGGAACTCCATCCAATAAAAAGTGCTGAACTCGTCTCCCGAGCAAAACAACTCGAAGGAATTGTGCCGACAGTTAGGCACCACCATGAGAACTGGGACGGGACCGGCTATCCAGATCGAATCGCCGGAACAGATATTCCGTTGGGATCTCGAATAATCATGTTCGCGGACACGATTGACGCAATGACAACTGACCGTCCCTACAGGAAAGCACTTGGAGAAGCTGAAGTACGAGCCGAACTCCTCAAGCATCGTGGAACTCAGTTCGATCCGAATATTTGTGACGTGCTCATCGACTCAATTCAGTTTGCAAGGCTTTTTGACAAGACCGATTCGGGCCGAGTCCAATCCTTAACCCAGATGTTCGATAGAATTCGCCGGAAGTCGAGAACCCCTGCTGTTGCCTAGTGAGGATGGGCGCTTCCGCTCAAGAGTCGCTCGACCGCCTGTTGCAGGAACACGGGGTAGGGCAGCGGCTCCCTCCGATAGCGCATCACGTAATCGGCCAAGTGCGAAGTTGCTTCTTCTTTCCGAGCAAGCGCTTCAAGGCTTAGGGCGATTTCACAGGCCAAGAAAGACTGACCACAATTGTTTCGAATGATACCGTAAATTCTCTTGGCTTCAGGCAGAGTCGCTTCAATGTCGTCTAAGTCACCGGCAAGTCTCCCAATGCCAAGCCGATGTGCTAAGGCGGAGCCATAACGAACATTGTTGCCCTTTTCATCCATCGCAGCCTTCGCGTGAGCTGCATGAAACTTTGCACTCATCAGGTCCGACCTCGATAGCGCGATTCGCACACCATGAGCGTGATACAACATCGCGGCGAGCGGCTCGCGAGCAACGGGCGCACGTTTGCCAAATTCTTCAAACCAAGATTCGGCCTCGGCGATTCGTCCGGCGTCCAGAAAAAGGTGCGAGAGTCGCCAAGACGCATAGGAATATTGTGCACTCAGGTTCTCATCCAACGATTCTCGATGAACGCGTCGTAAGAGCCGCTCTGCGTCTTCCAAGCATCCACTATAGCGCAATGCGAATGCGACTCGCATTGCGGTAGACAAGCGTTCCGTAAGGCTGTGAATAGAATCAAGGTTACGCAGCAGCCAAAATGCGGCTTCCGTACCGTCCGCAAGCTCACCGAAAATTGTGTGATAGAGCATTGTGAGTTCATGGGTGCGCAAGTCGTTCTCCGGAAGCTCGGCAAGCGCTCGTTTCCCGCATTCGAAGGCCTTCGCAGCGCACACATGATCGCCGCAATTGCCGGCGATCCGAATCGTCAAGGTCGCTGCTGCATATCTGACAGCCGCAGATTGCCGATCAGCTGCTGCGATTTGCAATGACACCGCCGCGAGCTGCGAAGCATTCACGCCCTTGTCAGCCATCGCAACTGAATCAATCCATCTGAGAAGCACCTCAGGAGCGTCTCCGTTCCACCGGCTCAAACCTTGCCCAAGATTCGCCGGTGACGACGGGTGCGTCAATAGCCGTGCGTATTCGCCAGAACTGTACAGTGCTTCTGCCTGGAGCAGAAGGACTGTATTTCTGCCCTCTGAGTCGGTACCAACGTGCAGCAACGTGTCATCCGAAATCCCGAGCGCGTGATACGAATATCCAGCGTCAAGCAACCCCCGAATCGCCGCAATCGACCCCTCGACAAACACCTTCTTCTCCCCGGCGTGCAGCAGATGCTCCAACCGGTCCCGGCACGTCACCGGCGACACGCCGGACGTTCGCTCGCTTTGCAGCAATATCTCCGCAATCCGCCGGTGCAACGCCCGCCGCGCGTTCCGGCCGAGGTTGTCTACCGCCATACGACCGATCAACTCGTGACAGACCACGACCCCCTCGTGTTCCGAATCAAACGCACCGGCCTTATGCAAATCATCGATTGCTGACACCATCCGAAAGTACGGCATCTCCAGCACCGCCTCGATCATCCGCAAATTCGCATGCCGCCCCAATAGCGCCACGGTCTGCAGCACGCACAGCGCATCGGACGACAAACTCTGCAATCGCTGCCCGATAACCCCCAGCAACGTCGGAGGAATGCCACCCGCGTTGCCCGTTTCAATCCAATGATTGACCAGCGACCGCAAGAACAGCGGCACCCCTTCGCTTGTGTGCACAAACCATTCGCCCAGCTCCTCATCAATGGGCGCCGACAAATCCGTCCCGATCGCCTGCGCCAGCTCCAGGCAGCTCTCCACCGACAACGGCGGCAACGCCTTGATCGCCAGCTCAATCGGTACGCGTTCTGAAGGCGTCGGCCGGGCGTGTGGCACCCGCGACGTCATGATCAAACACACCCGGCACTGCCCAATGCGACTGACCAGATCCACCATCACTTCCCACGAAGCGCTGTCCAGCCAATGCACATCCTCGACGGTCAACAGCGTGGGCTTCTCCTCCGAGACGGCCATGAGCAGATCGACCACCGCCCGGCGGAGTCCTGTCGCCGACGGCATGGTCAGCACGCCGGACGTACTCACGCGCTCCGCATTGCCGCCATCCTCATTGGTGAACCGGCGCAGCGCCTGCAAACTCTCCGGCGCACACCCCAACGCGCCCGGCATCTGCAGCAGGTCCGGCACCACATCCAGAAATACCGACAGCGGTCGCGTGACATCGCTCTCCCGACACGACACGCGCACATCGCGAACGCCCTCAATTTGCGCCACCTTTGTCAGCTCGTTCAACACACGCGTTTTGCCCATACCTGCCGGGCCGTGCAGCAAGGTGGCCGTCCCATCGTGAAAACGCGCGCGCCGCATACACAACGTCAGCTCGGCCATAATCCCCTCACGGCCGATAAAGTGTCGCTCCGTTGGCGCAAAGCTGATACGGCGCGGGAGCGGCGCAGCAATGCGCCTCCGCAAGGTCGTCGCGGGAATGCGCAAATCCTCGGCACCCGGCCCAAGTTCGCTCATGTACCGATCGAGCAACCGAATGGCTTCGTACTTGGCCCCGGACAGCAGCAGGCATTCGGCCATGACCAGCGTGGCGGCCTCATTCAGCGGATCAAACTGCAGCAACCAACGCGCCAGCGGCTCGGCGGCCACCCAATCCGCCACCGCGTGCCGCGCACGCAACGCTTGCGCCAACACCCGCCGCGCGTCACCGTGCGCGCGTTCGCGCTCAGCCTCCACCCACGCGTCCAGCGCCTCGCTGGTGCTCGTGTCAAACCCCAGCAGAAACGGACCGAACGGTTCATGCCCCTGTACCACCTGCGCCTGAAAACTCGCGGCATCGCGGCGCACCGAAAACGTCGGTTCAATCTGACGCGCGCCCAGCACCACGAGGTCGCCGTTCATTGCTACCTCAATGCCCATCAGTCGCAGTTTATACAGGGCTTGTCGCAGGCTGCCGCGCTGCCGCTTCTCCGGTGAACGCGGCCACAACATCTGTATGATGGTCTCTCGTGGCATCTGCATCCCGGGCGCACTCACCAGAAACAACAGGATGGACACCACAATGTCAGCGCCACGGCCCAGCCGGTTGCCGGCTACGTCGACCGTGCAGGCACCATACGCCTGAACCCGGACGGTCACAGATCCGCGTGGTTGCGCCGAATGAGCTGGTACGCCGCGAGCCTTGAGCCTGGTGCCCGACATTGAATCTCCGATGATTTCCACGTGGATACAGTCTGGCGAAGATTGTCAGTGAGTTGTCAGCGAAGTGTCAGCGACGGACACCATAAAGTGCGGCATGGCAAGTTGTATGGCCAGTGGCGTGCTCGGCCCCCCTCGGCCACGTCCCCTGCACCGACGTTGCGTCTCCCAATGCCACCCGCCAAAGTTCAACCGCGAATCGTTGACAACGCATGCGCTGCACAACCGCTGCACACGCACTCCGACCGTGTGCGGCATACGTTGCAAAAGTACGTCGCCGGCTTC